>FLNX01003025.1_pt1 | contig 272741 bp, 215 predicted proteins | sample 1140341 | NCBI WGS metagenome assembly FLNX01 (sample SAMEA3878208, study PRJEB12797) | bioreactor metagenome | biome: Moose rumen | place: Sweden | collected 2011-10
GCTCCTCCTCTGTTTCGCCCTTGACCACAAAGCCGTCAGATGCGAGCGTGTCGAAGAACTCCGCCGCGTCTTTTTTGATTGTGTCGCGCGGAACATTGTCATCGGCGAACGATGGTGCGATTTTGTCCACAAGCTCGTCGAGCGTCTGCGGCTTTCGGCTCAGCGCGCACAAGAAGACAGTGCCGCTTTCGTTCGTGCAGCGGTCGTTGAAAAGCCCTGTCGATGTGATGTAGCCCACTCCGTCGTAGTTTCGGATATAGGTGTCCTTTTTCTGTCTGTAAAGCATTTTGTACCTCGTTAGAATTGCGGTCATTGAGCGAAGCCAAAATGACCGTTTTTGTGTTTTTCATGGTGGTTTCGACTACGCTCAACCACCGTTTGTGTCTATGTTTTTTCGACTCTGGGGGCGGAGTGAAGCTGCTCGCCTTGAATTGAACGCAACTTTGAGTTTGAAAGATTTCCTCAAAAAATCTTATTTTGAACGGTGGTTGAAGTTAAATGAAAAAGGCTTCCAGTCCGAATCAAACAAACTGAAAGCCTTTTGTAATTGCGGGTAGAAACTCCATTCAGCCATTTTTCAATGTGATATTCTTTGCAGGCTTTTTTTAATTCATTACGCAACTTCTCCTAACCAGCCGTAATGCTGCACTGACATATCAACGAAATGATTCAGAAGTAAATTGATTTTTGAATCAAATGCGTCCTTGTCAAAACTCTGCGGCAGGTCCGCATCAAGCGAAGAAATGATTGCATCTTTTACTGTTGTTGAGGCCTGTTCATCTTTGTACCAGTCTACAACAAAAAGATTCTGCTTTTCTTCTGTGAGTTTCTTATAGAGATTTTTTGAGGCAAGCTTTACTTTCTGTTCTTCGTCTTTTGTGAGCTTTCGTCCTTTTATAAGAAGGTCAAACATTTCCAGTTCTTCTTCTGTAAGGCCTTCAGTTTCTGCACGCTTATCTTCGTTTTTCATGTCTTCAATAAGCTTTAAGAGCTGCTCATAATAATCTTCGTTTTCACTTCCGCCGGCATTGTACTGGTCAATGATGTTTTTGAAGCGTTCACTGAAAGATATACGGGTTGTATTTTTGTTAATCATAATCTGCAGCATCTTTTGGATGAACTCTTTCATGTTATCAATTTCAATGGCTTTGTACTGTGCTTTATGTATTTCTTTACGAAGTTCTTCTACATCGACTTTAGAAAGGTCTATCACTTTGAATTCGTGAATAAGATAGTTAGATGATTTTTTGCCGTTAGGGTCGCTGATGTCTTCTGGTTTTTCTGAACTGACTGATGTATCTAACAAGGCCTGCATTCTAGCCTTTGCACGATCAAGTTTTTCATCATCAACATTGTTATTCATCAAATCATTCAGATATTTTAACGGCTTGAACTTTTCGTTCTGCCATTTCCTTTCAAAAATCTCTGGTTTGCTCGCTTCGTAAAGATTAAGCATTGTATTTGTAATAACGCGGAACTTTTCTTTTCCTTCATCTTTCTGATAGATGATTTCCAGAGCGTTTCGCAGTGCTTCAAGTTTTTCCAAGTCTCCAGGAAGCTTATTAATTTCATCTAGACTTATATCAAGTTCGCTTAAAAACTCGTCAGCTTCATCAATGCTCTGACCAATCAATTCAAGAAGGTATTCAATATCTTTTGCAGGGAATTCATCTCCGTCATCGCCGGTTGCATAATCGGTAAGGGCCTGCTGCATATACTTAAAGACATTTACATAATCGACAATGATACCGCTTGTTTTACCCGGATAAACACGGTTTGCACGTGCAATTGCCTGCATTAAGGTGTGACCTTTCATAGGTTTATCAAGATAAAGTGTAGAAAGATTTGGAACATCAAAACCTGTAAGCCACATTGCGCAAACAAAAACAAGCTGCAACGGATCATTTTTATCTTTGAATCGGTCTTCAATATCTACTCCGTCGACAATCTTATTCATCTTGTCGCGGTGAGGTTTTATGTTTAGTCCCTGTTCGGCAAACTTCTTTTCTTCGTCTGCATCTTCAGAAATGATTACGGCCATTTCTACATTGTTCATGTAATCAAGTCGGGCTTTGATTTCGTCACGCTCTTCTTTTGTCTTGGCATTACTACGGTCAATCATCAGTTGTTTCTTTTCCAAGTCCCAATAATGCTGAACCTTGTCGTACATTTTTACGGCTGTAAACTTATCTACGGAAACAACCATTCCTTTTCCAAGGAAACCTCGGCGAGGAAAATGATGAGCAATATCTTGAGCAATTTTATCAAGACGTTCATCGCGCTTAAGAACTTCAATTATCTTGCTGCCGGAGTCTTCCAGCTTTTTGATTTCTTCTTCGTTAAGATTTTCATCTTCAATGATGTCTACAATGTCATCATCAAGGAAGTTATTTGTAAGACCGACTTCAGGCACACGGCGGCTATAGAACAAAGGAACCGTAGAACCATCTTCTACCGACTGTGCAAAATTGTATTCAGAAACATAATCTCCAAACCACTGATTTGTCAGGCGTTTTGAACCAAGCAGCGGAGTTCCAGTAAAAGCAATAAAGTTTGCATTTGGCAAAGCAGTGTGCATGTTCTCTGCAAGGTCTTTGTACTGGGTACGGTGGGCTTCGTCAATCAAAACAAAAATATCATTGCGTTCGCTAAGAACCGGATATTTCTTTCCCTTATCATAGCGGAATTTATGAATCATGGAGAAAATGAATTTCTTGTTGCTCTTAAGATATTCACGCAACTGTTCCGAGTTTTTAGGCTGACATTCTTCTTTGTTGCCGATAACTTCTGTGCGTACAAAGTTCTTATAAATCTGAGTATCAAGGTCTGTACGGTCGGTGACAATAAAAAATGTGAAATTACCCTTTAATTTGCGAGCACACTTTCTTGCAAAGAAAACCATGGAATATGATTTTCCGGAGCCTTGAGTATGCCAGAAAACGCCAAGCTTTCCCTTAAGCTCTTCGCGGCGTTCAACATTACGCATAAGATTATTAACACCAAGGAACTGATGGTTCTTTGCAATAATTTTGACTTTCTGATTTTGGAACAAAATAAAGTTTTCGATATAATCAATTAAGTGTTTTTTTTTACAAAGACCGCGGGCAAAGTATTCAATAGAAACTCCGCGTGCTTTAATGTCTTTGCGGTTTGGTTTTTCATTTTCGCTTTCGACTTTAAGCCATTCAAAGAAAAATTCAAAATCTGCATTCCAGGCACCAAGACGAGTTTCCAAACCGTTACTCAAAACACAAATCTGATTAAAGGCAAACAGGTTTGGAATATCTTTTTTGTAATCCGTAAGATTTTTATTATAAGCTTCTTCTATTTTGATTATGGCATTTTTAAGTTCAACAAAAACTACAGGAAGTCCGTTTACAAAAATGATTACATCCGGCCGCCGCCAGTAATACTGTCCCTGAATCCACATCTGAGAAACGGCAGTAAAAATATTGTTTTGGGGATTTTCAAAATCAATGAGTTTAACAAAATCAAAAGTCTGTTTGCCATTTTGTTTGAACTCAACTTTACGGCCGTTTCGAATTAAATTGTAATTATCGTAATTGGTTTTTACCATGTCGCTGCCGGTAAAGTCACGACATAATTCACGGATTACTGAATCTATATTTTCAGTCGGGATATCTGGATTGATTTTATATAGAGCCTTTTTTACGATTTCCGGCAAAACACATTGTTTTTTAGAAGTACGACCTGTTCCATCATTCAAATCTTCTTTAAGATTTGGATTTGAATCACACTGAATAAAATCATAATTCAGCTCATCGCTTTTCAGAATATTTATAAGAGAAACTTCAATGTCATCTTCGGTAATGTAATTTGCCATAAACTGCTACTCCTCATTCAAAAGAAAATCAGCCAGATTTATTATACTTATTCCTTCGTACAGATATTTTTCATGCTTTGTCCTTGCTATTAAAACTTTAGGGTAAGCATCTTTTATGCTCAATAATGGAGTTACTTCACGTTCAAGAGTTTCTGGAGAAGAAATATCGTCACTCACTTGAATGTAGATTTTCTCGCTCTGCTTAATTGCTACAAAATCAATTTCTTTTTTATACAAAACTCCAGTGTAAACTTCGTAGCCCCTGCGCAACAATTCTATACAAACCATGTTTTCATAAACTCTGCCATAGTCCATGTTTTTAGTTCCAAGAATTGCATAGCGGAAAGAATGGTCGGCAAGATAATATTTATCCTGGCTGGCAAGATACTTTTTTCCACGAATGTCATAACGTCGGACTTTATAAAAAGCAAAGGCATTGCATAGATAATTGAGGTAAGAGCCTATGGTTTTATTATTCGCTTTCTGTTGATTTGAAACCAATGTATTTGCAAGTTTTTGGGTAGAAACTTCTGTTGAAATATTGTCCATTAAAAAATTATTGAGTTTCTCAAGCAAATCTGTATTTCTGATTTTATATTTCTGTTTAATATCCCGAATAATCAAAGCCGAAAATACATCTTTTATATATCCATATTTCTGCTGTTCTGTGGAATAAGTAAAAGAACCCGCCATTCCACCCTGCTTAACATAATCAGAAAGCAAGACTTCATTATCGGTTCCGCCAAAATAGGATTTATACTCTGCAAAAGAGAATGGAAAAACAGGAATTTCAAAGGTTCGCCCTGTAAAAAGTGTTGCCAAATCACTTGATAAAAGAAAAGCGTTTGACCCGGTAATGTAAATATGGAATTTTTTTGAATTATGAATGGAGTTTATTGCCTTTTCAAAACCTTTACAAAGCTGAATTTCATCAACAAACAAAAAATTTTCTAATTCGCTTTCATAATGATCAAGAACATATTTATTTAGTTCATGGTATTCAGAAAGATTTTCATAGCTAATGTCGTTAAAATTGATATGAATTATATTTGACCGTGGAATATTCTTTTTTATGTAGACAATAAAAGATTCCATAAGACTGGATTTACCGCAACGGCGAATTCCTGTTATTACCTTTATGTCTTCTGTGTTTATTGTACCTGCAAGTTTTTCAAGATATTCATGTCGTTCTATATATTCCATGCTGCAATTATAGCATAGCTGTTACTCAAAATCAATAAAAATTATATTTTGAGTAATAGAATTGGTTTTTATTACTTAAAATAGATAAATAATTAAATTTGAGTAATAAATTTATATTTTATTACTTAAATTTAAAATATTTTCAATTTTGGGAAACGAGTTCATGCATGAAGCGTTATTCCACCTCCAGTTTGCCGCTCATCAGGCGTGGTAACAATAGGTCGCGCTGTTGGGTTAGGTTGGTGATTTGCTTTTGTAAATGATAAATCTTTTCAAAAAATAAAGATTCTTTTTTTTCAAAGATTTCTAATATTTCTTTATTTGAATTTACAATTTTAAGTTTATTGATTAATACCTGACTTAAATTTTGCTGTGCTGCTCCATTACCAAGTCCAATTATAAATTCTCTGTTTTCTTTAAAAAAATGAAATAAATAGTAAATACCAAACGCTTTGTCTTTTTTAGGTCTTAACACACAACAAGCTTGATTACAAGTTGCTTTCATTTTGTTAATTCCTAACTGTCCAATTGTTGCTCCATACATAGCAATTATCAGAGAATCCTTCTCGAATAATTTTGCGGATGAATGTTTTATTGCTTCATCTGTAATCGATTCTTCTGTTTCAAGTATAGGAGAATCTTTCAACTCACCTGTTTTAATCCAGGGATAAGTTCCATTCTGGAAATATTCTTCATGTTCTCGACTTGGTGTTCCACCAGAAGTTGAATCGTATAAGGCTCCAATTCTTTCTATCTTCCACCCCTCTGGTATTCCATTTTCAAACTTTGTGGTTTGCCAGCCGGGGAAGCGGAAGCGGACGAACCATTCTTTGTAGAGTTCGTTGGCGGCAGTTTGCAGGGCTTCTATCTGCTTTTTGTAGTTTTGTATGAGGTTGTCGTAGGCTGATAGTATTGAGGCGATTTTTTGTTGTGTGGGGAGAGGGATGGCTGGAACTGAATACTTCATTATGGCATTTGGTGTTCCACGAGGCATTTTTGTTCCTTTTGAAGTCATTGAATCCCAGTTAAAGAAATTCTGGTCACTTAGAACATAATATAAGAATTTAGAATCAATTTCTTTTTTTGCTCTTACAACTAGTACATCATTTGAACAACTTCCTTTTTTATCCGCAAACCATATTTTACAAAAATACGGTCTAATATTTGAAAGCAATATATCATTAGGTTTATAAGCAGAGGTTGATTTTACATCTGGCAATGCTGCAGCTTCTTTTACGCCTCCACGATTTTCAATCATATTTTCTGTAGAAATATAATTATCTATAGCGATATTAGAGGTACGTTCTGAAACAAAATTTGAGCATTCTGATAATCGTTTATATTTCCAAATTTTCATTTTCTCTTTCCTAATTCTCTTTTATAAATCCCAAATCAAGTTCAGGATGACAGTTTTCACAGAGACGCCGTTAGGCGGCTCGAATCCGTGTGACAACTTTCTGCCCGCCTGAATTTAACTAAACAACGGTTCTATCTTCCAATCAGCAGGGAACCCCATTGATGGTAATTGCTCTGGTCTTACCATCTTCATAAGTTCCTTTAAGTCCGCCACAAACGTATTATTAGGATTACAAATATCCAAAAAATTTTTAATAATACATATCGCAGCATAAACTCGGTTAGGATTGGGCCAAGAGCTGACCCAATTGCCTTTCTGCGGAACAACAAAAAGTGGTGTTGTTATCAATTGACGGGAATAAAGTCGTCCATGATGAGCACATATGTTTCTGACTGTATTTATCACCTGAAACCAAGTTGCAAGTTTGTTACCGTCAGCTTTTTCAAAACCAAAATAATTGCAGATGCTTTCTTTTTCTGCAAGCTGAGGCTTCATATTCTTAAAGAATTTACTTATCGGACCAAAACTAGAAGTTTCAAAAATCATCCATGCAGGTGGATTTGGAGATTCTGGGTATTTCGTTTCATAATGATTTTTAAATTCTTCAGAAGCCCTGTTCCAATCACTCTGTAAAAACGAAAAATCAGAATTGAATGCATTCTGGCTTTTAAATAAACGGTTGTTCAGATACCAAGTTGCACCCAATGTCAGAGATACTAGTGTCATGCGAGTTTTTAATGCAGTCTCAATAAAACTTATGCTAGAAAACAACAAAGTTCGCAATTTTAGATCAAAATTATAATCATTCCAAATATAAGACCATTTTACATTTGGCAAAAACGGGGAATCAGGTACAGAATTATCTTGATATGGATAGGTATAACCACGTAATTTATAATAATTTATGGATTGAAATATCTCCGTCAATTCTTTTTCAGAAACTTCTTGTAATCCATTTGAAATTAGTTTATGTGCCAGGTATTCAGGTGTTCGAGGTGGTTTTGAAAAAATCATTTTGTCCTCCTGATAGAAATTTCAAAAGGGCAAAAAAATAACCCCACGTGAGACGCATTGTTAAGAGGCGTGCAGGGTCTTGTTACCCCAAATTTAAAGTCATTTATAAAAATTGTCAATACTTTCATCATTCCCCGAACAACTCCTTCAAATTATCTGCTATTCTAGCTTCGAGAGTTGCGGCCTCTTTGCTTAAGTTGCCAAGTTCGGTGTTGAGGCCCAGCATTTTTGCTTTGAACTCATCTTCTGTCATGCCGTCGTCTTCGATTACAACTCCTACGTAGCGGCCGGCGTTGAGGGAATAATCCTGGTCGCGGATTCCGTCTTCGCCTTCTATGCTGGCGGCTTTGCAAAGGCCTATTACATCGGTGTAGGTGCCGTTTGGAAAGCGTTCATTGAGCCAGTCGATCTGTGACTGCCAGTAGGCTTTTGTTTTTATTTCTTTGTCGTCGCTTGCTTGAGGGGCTGCTTTAAGGGCGGCGGTGTAGTCTGCTATGAGGTCTTTGAAGGCCTGTGTGTCGCCGTTGTAAAGTCGGGTAATGATTCCCAGATTTTTTATCTGTTCGTCGCTGAACTTTCTGTGAGCACGGTCTACCTGGGTAAAGATTGAGCGGGCATCTATAAAAAGGATTTTGTCTTTCTTCTGCTCGTCTTGAGTTTTCTGTTTGTCGAAGAACCAGAGGGTTGCAGGAAGGGTAACGGATGAAAACATATTGCTTGGAAGGGTTACCATCTGGCTGATGATTCCTTCTTCTATCATCTTTTTGCGGATTTCTAGTTCTGAACCACCGGCATCGCTTGCGGAGTTTGCCATAACGAGGGCTGCTTTTCCTGTAGCATTGAGGGAGCTTGCAAAGTAGCTTATCCAGAGATAATTTGCATTTGGAACTGTTTCTTTTTTGTCGCTGCCTTTTTTGGAGCTTTTTGATTTGTTCTTTGGAACGCCGTAGATATTGAATCGCGGGTCGTCTTTTACTTTGTCGTAGACAACTTCGTCTACATTGAAAGGCGGATTTGCCATTACGTAATCAAAGTTGCCTACTGCGTTGTGAGGGTCTGAATAGAAGGAGTTTGCTTCTACGATTTCGCCGCGGACATTGTTCAAAAGAAGATTCATTTTTGCAAGCTTTACGGTGTCAGGTTCTTTTTCTACACCATAGCAGCGGAACTTCATTACTTCATCAGAAGATTTGTTGTGGCGGTGCATAAAGCGGGCGGCCTGAACGAACATACCGCCCGAACCACAGGCAGGGTCCAGGATTTTCTTTTCGCCATTCTGCGGCTGGAGAACTTCTACCATGTAGCGGACTACGGTTGCAGGGGTATAGAAGGTTCCGCCGTCTTTTCCTTCCTGAAGGGCAAACTCGCCAAGGAAGAATTCGTAGATTTCGCCAAAGAGGTCTACGCTGATATTTTCCGGAATATCCATGAAGATGCGCATGATGTTTGAAAGGAGTTCCGGTTCTTCTTCCGGCACGAGCTGGCCGTACACTTCTTTTGGAAGAACGCCATCCATCTTTTCGTTTTCGCGTTCTATAGCTTCCATCGCCTTTTTTACGAGGGTTGCTTTGTTTGCATCATCGGGCGCATCGTTAATTGTTGTGTAGTAAGCTTCTGGCGGAAGGTAAAAGCCGCAGTGTTTGATTGAAATATCTTTTATGGATTTTTCGGCTCGTGTGCCTTTTGATTTATTGTATTCGGCTTCTATTTCTGCTTTGTGCTGTTTGTAAAGGATGTCTGCATAGCGGAGGAAGATTAAGCCTAAAATTGGCTGTCCGTATTTGTTTGCTGCTAAGTGGGCACCTGCGCGAAGAACGTCGGCGGCGTGCCAGAGGTTGTCTTTTAAGGTTTTGAGTTCTGAGTCGGTCATTTATGTATCCTACACTTTTAGATTATTTCATTATAGCGCGTTTTTAATTCGTCCGCTCCGACCAGCGAAAAAAAAATCCCCCGGCCGCTTCTTCGCTGGTCGGGGGATTCCTGTCATTTCTCTGCGTCTGTGTCGCCTGCGTCCGCGTCGCGCTTGCTTGCGATGTGGATGACTTTTCCGGTGCGCTGGATTCCGTCGTCGGGGCGCTGGTCTGGATTGTGCCTCTTGATGACCTTCTTTCCGGTCTTCTCCGCGCCCTTGCCGTACTTGGCTTCCTTCGCCGCCTTCTTCTCGGCCTTCGCCTTGGCGCGCTCCTTCTTGTCCTTCTCGATGAATTTGAGGGAGTCGTCCAAGCCCTTGAGCACCTTCTGCATGTCCTCCGCGAAAATCGCTATCTGGTGCCTGTCGAAGTCCGCTCCGTCGCCTTTCTTGCTTTCTACAATCTGGAGGAACACGTCACCCGCGCGGTTCTCCTTCACGTTGAAGAAATACGATCTGTTGTCCAATGTCACCTGTGTTGTGAAAAGTTCACCACGAATGCTACCCATTTTTTCCTTCCTTAGGTTGTGTTCCGTTGATTTCTTGAATATTGGCTATCTTGACATCTTACAGAATATGACGTTTTTTTTCAATCTGATTTGCATACGGTTGAATTGATTTGAAAATCGTTGAAAACAGTTGAAAAATCCGCATACGGTCATCTTCAGTTGAAATCGCCGCACACCTCTTTCACCGCTTCCGCCAAGTCTTCCATTCCCTTTTCGCCCGTCAGCGGCCCGAAACTGAACCTCACGGCGGAGTCCTGTACTTCCCGGCTAGCCTTCATCGCGTCGAGAATCGGCCTGGACTGCTTTTTTGCCGAGCACGCGCTGCCAGTTGAAATGGCGAACCCCTTCGCGTCCAACGCCCTGACCATGACGTTTCCGGGGATTCCGAGGAAGGCCGCCTGCACGACGTACGGGGAGAAGTTTCCGGCGCCGTCCTTGCCCCTCGTTTCCGGGACGATTCGGCAGTTCTTGAGTTCTGATATCGAATCGATGAATTTTTTCGTCAATTCAATCTGCCTTTCGTAGCCCTTGAAGCTTTCCGAGTCCGGCTTTTTCTTGTCGATGAAGTATTTCTGCAGGACTTTGGAGAACGCCACTGCCCCGAAAAGGTTCTCGGTTCCGCTCCTCACGCCCTTTTCCTGTCCGCCGCCTGTCAGGAACGCCTTGAACTTCTGCGGCTCGGCGAGGTAGAGGAGTCCTATCCCCCTCGGCCCGCAGATTTTGTGGGCGGAGAAAGCCGCGCTGTCTATCTTCGACGAGGCGATGTCCAGCGGGATTTTTCCGGCCGCCTGCACGCAGTCCACATGGAAGTGGGGCTTCTTCTTGCCCTTCGATTGTTCCGCTATCATTTCTGCGATTTCGCGCACCGGCTGGACGCAGCCAGTCTCGTTGTTCACCGCCATCACCGTCACGAAAACCGTGTCCGCCGTGATTTTCTCCGCTACCGCGTCCACGCTTATGAATCCGTTCCTGTCCGGCATCACCGTGGCGACGTCGTAGCCGAGCTTCCTCATGTTCTCGCACTGCTCGCGCAATGCCGGGTGCTCAATCGCGCTGACGACGATTCTTCCGCGCCTCTCCATCGACGCACTCGGTTTGGCGAGCAGCGACAAAAGCGGTATCTGGTCGCTCTCCGTTCCGCCCGAAGTGAAGAACACCTGGTCGCTTTTCACCCCCATCGCCTTCGCGCAGTCTTCCCTCGCGCCTTCGAGAACCTTCCGCGCCTTGACTCCGCCTGAATGTACGGAACTCGGGTTTTCAAAGTTTTCGATTGCGCATTCCAGCGCTTCCCTCAAGATTTCGGGGTCCTCCGGGCTTGTCGCCGCCCAGTCGAAATAATGCTCAGTTTCCATTTCTCGTTCTTTTCCAGCTTTTCCAGTGTTTTTTCAGTACAAAATTCTTCTAGGTCGAATGTCGAGTTTTCACAGAGCAATGGCAGAAACGAGCGGAAGCGGGGTTCCGTCAACAAAAACACTCAGCCACCGCGGAGCGGTACTGCCGTTTTTGTTGGCGGGTTCCCGCTGGGAGCTTGTTTCTGCAACTACGGTATGCATAAACTCGACATTCGACCTTCTATTTTATTTGAGCACCTTCATTACCGTCTCTTCGTCCACTTCCGTGATGACGGTCTTTTCGATGTCCTCCTGCAGGACGAACCTGACCTTGCTCGAAGAGTTCTTCTTGTCCTTCCTCATCGCATCGAAAATCGTCTCCGCGATTTCGTCGTCGCTTTGGTGGAGCTTTCTCATGGCCGGGTGCACTTTCTCCGTCTCCCATGTGAACGACTTGAGCATCTTCTTTATTCTGCTTGCGTATTCCGACGAGCAAAGCCCGATTTCGCGCGCGAGATCGGCAGCCCTCGCCATTCCCCACGCCACTCCGTCCCCGTGCGGGACGACGCCCAGTCCCGATTTCGTCTCCAGCGCGTGGCCGAAAGTGTGGCCGAGGTTGAGCTGCATCCGTATGTTCTTTTCCGTGAGGTCCTGCTCAACGACGTTCGCCTTCGCGCTCACGCACGTCCGTATCATCTCCTCGATGAGCGGGGCGAATTTCGGGTCGTCCCTTCCGTCCAGTATCTCCGGGGCCGCTTCGAGCTTCTCGAAAAGCTCCTTGGAGTAGAGGAGGGCGGTCTTCACGACTTCCGCCATTCCCGAGCGGTATTCGGTCGGCGGTAGCGACTTTATGAAGAGCGGGCAGATGTGGATTTTCTGCGCGGGAAAGAACGAGCCTACCATGTTCTTGTACTCGTCGAAGTCGCATCCTGTCTTTCCTCCCACGGCCGCGTCCACCATAGAGAGCAGGGTCGTCGGCACAAGTTCGCAGTGCGCGCCCCTCTTGAAGATTGATGCCGCGAATGCCGTCATGTCCGTGATGACTCCGCCTCCGATTCCAACGAACACAGTTGACCGCTGCCCGTTCGCGTCGAGCGCGGCCTTGACTATCTCAAGCACCCCTTCCATCGACTTGAACGGCTCTCCGGCTCCAAGCACCACGAGCACGTCCTTTGAATTCGGCCTGAACCCGCGGACGCTCTTCCTTTCTCCGCCGAGCTCTATCCTTATCTCTTCGGCCTTTATCTCCTCGTATTTTCCGCCCCGGAATTCCTTGATGAAATCCTTCATGCATGGAAGTTTCGCCACAGTCGTGTCCGTCACGAAAACCCTCTGCGGCCTGTCGTCGTCCCCGTCCAGGAAAATCGCCTTCAAATCCGGCTCCCCGCTGTAGAACCTGATGAATGTCCTGTCGGTTCCGGGGTGCACCGGCGGGTATTCTATTATCTTCTCTTCGTAGTTCATCTAGTACTCCTTGCTCTCCATCGCCTCGAATTCCGCGATGACTTTCTGGACACGCGCGATGTCCCTGTTCAGTATCTTCTCGTAGTTCAAGCTTCCGTCGGCTATCCTCTCCCTCTCGTCCTCCCAGTTCTGTATGTCGGTGAGGAAGAGGAAGCGGAATTTCGCCACGTTCGCCTTCTCGGCCCAGAGCTTCGCCTCCGTCCAGTAGTAGAGCCCTGCCTGGTAGCACGAGAGCGCCTTCTTGAGGTTCTCCACGTAGGTGTCCTTCCACGGAGCGTCGTAGAAGTGCGCCACCTTCTTGTCGTAGATTCTTCCGAGCCTCTGGTGCTGCTCTATGAGCTTGAGGTTGATGTGCATCTGGAAGAGGAATTTGTACTTCTCCCAGTCCTTCTCCGTCTCTATCTTCGCCTCCGCGTACAATGGGTTTGCGAAGTCCGCCTGCACCGCCTTCTCAAGCCAGTAGATGTTCTCCATGCAGTCGTCGGGGAACTGCTGGTAGTGCACGTGGAAGAGCCTGTAGTAGTCTTCCTTGTACTTGACCATGTACGCGCTCGGCTTCGTCGGCACGAACGCGAAAAGGACGAATGCGAAGAACGCCATAAGAAATTTGTTGGTTCTCAATTTTCTCTCCTTGGAAAGTCTTTGTTTGCCGAATAATCTATTCGATTAGGGATTTCAGTTCCGCCAGTATGAGCGAGGCTACTTCCTCTTTCGGTTTCGTCGCGTCGATTCTGACCGTCCTCATCTCCGGGTGCGCCTTCTCGTACTCCGAGACTACTTTCTCGTACCGCTCTTCCGTGGCTCTCAGAAAGTCGACTTTCTCGTAGATTTCCCTCGTCTCCCTGCCTCCGATTCTCGAAAGCGAGGTCTCCGGGTCGATTTGGAAGAAGAAGAGGATTTCTGGAAGCGGAAAGGGCTTTTGCAAATCCCTCGGAAGCTCCTCCCCGCAGGTGACGCTCTGGTAGGCGAGGCTTGAGAAGAAATAGCGGTCGCTCACGGCGATTTTTCCGCTCCTGCACTGCCTCTCGACTCCGCAGTTTCCGCCGGAATTTCCCCAGAGGTGCTCTGCCCTGTCCGCCGCGAAGAGGTACGCCGATGTCCTCGCGTCAAGCTCCACGTCGCCCTTGAGCATTTTCCGAAGGAATTTTCCCGTCTCGCTGTCCGTCGGCTCCGCCGTGAAGAAGAATCTGTCTTTGAATTCGGAATTCTTGAGGATTTCGATTTGGGTGGATGTTCCCGCTCCGTCTATCCCCTCAAATACGACGAAATTTTCAAGTATCATTTTTTCCGCTCCGTCTTTTTATTTGTGAACTGCCATGAAGTTTTGTCGGCTTCCTGCAAGTTTAAGAATACAAGAATATATGAATTCCGCCGAAAATGATATATTTTTATTCCTCTAGGTGGGCTTTGTTTTGAGTGTTGTGTCGTGAATAGAAACAGGATTGCGCGTCTCATAGCGAGCGTTGTCGTTTTCATCATCCTCATCGTTCTCTCCGCTTTCGTAGTCCGCCCTATCTATGTCTCCGTCACAAGAATAATTTCTGAAATGGAACTTAAATGCTCCGCCGTCTTCAACGAGGCCACTGGCCTTCGCCTGTCCTACAAGTTCCTCTCTCCGTCGATTTTCTCCCACATGAACATGAGCGGAATCGAGATTTTCGATGCGGCTACCGGGAAGCGTCTCGTCTCCATCCGAAGCGCGGTCCTCTCCTACGACCCTGAGCGTCTCAACAAGGAGACTCCCCTTGACGCGCTTGATGTCCTGACGATAAGCGGTGTCGTCGTGGAATTCGACGCTGTGAAGGACGGCGCGCCGTTGGACAAGATTCTCTCCCTTTTGCGAAGCGGAGGCGACGGTGAGAAAAATTCGGGGGGCGAGGACAAGCCGTTCCTCGACGGATTCAGGCTTCCGTTCGATGTCGTCGTGAAGGATGTCGTGTTCCACTATTCGGATGCGGAAAACGACGCGCTGGTGAAGCTCAAGAGGCTCGACTTGGATTCGATAGACACATCTGACGGCGACATAGAATTCTCGGCGAGCGGTGTGGCGACCGTTCGGAGCGACTATCTCAAAATCGGCTCGGAGAGGGCTGTCTCGGCCGCGGCGTTCAGCGTTTCGGGGAATTTCATCCCGGCTCTCGACGGAAGTTCGGCGACCGTGCAGCTTTCCAACGTGGGCGGCGCCGACTATTCCGTCTCCAGGCTGGACTCCCTTGTGAACTACAGTGGCGGAAAACTCCAGTTCCGCACGATGCGGACCGCGTTTCCGTTCAACATGTTCGCTGAATTCGATGTCGGGGAGAAGAGGCTGCACGCGGACATGATTTCGGAGAATTTCGATCCGTTCAGCCTGCTGATTGTGAGGCGGAAGAACGATGTCATGCGGAAGATAGCCGGCTCCACCATCAGCGGGAATGCGAGCGCGGACTTGAATCTTGGGACGATGGGCGTGGACTACAGCGCGGATGTCTCCGTGAACCTGTCGGCGGGGCTTTTGGGCGAGCGCATGAAGATACTGTGCAAGGCGTCCGGGAACGAGAGGAAGGCGCACTTCAGGAGGCTCGCCGTCTCCAACCAGACTGTGAGCGCGTCGTATTCCGGGGATTTCGACATATTGAAGATTCAGCCGTTCGGAATGCTCTCTCTGGACTATTTCTTCCTCGAAAACGGGAGCGTGATAGCCGCCGACACCGTGTACCTCGAACCGTTCGAGAACGGGGTGAACTGCTACGTCCCCCAGCTCGCCATGAACGAGAAGTCGATTACGGACATAAATTTGTCCGTGATTCCGGGAAAGTCGTCCGTGGATTTTTCGGGAAGCCTCACGGACTATTCCCATTCGGACTATGGAGTCGGAAAGATAGACGTTGACGGAAGTTTCATAATGGGGAAGGGCAGCTACGTGCAGGCGCGCGCCTACCTTTCCGATTTGTTCGTCGACAGCGTGCTGGACGCGGCTTCCGTGTTCGCTCCTGCCGCCGTCTCCGAGAACCTCGGCGCGCTCGGAAAATCGCTTTCGCCCTATGTCATGTCGAGCGAGATATTCTTCTCCACCGACTTCGACTCGTTCTCCTACAACGTCCCCTACGGATTCGTCGCGAATACGGAGGACGACACCCAGCTCCTCACTTTCGCGTTCGACGGCTCCGACCAGAACGTCCAGGTCTCTGACTTGAATCTCCAGTACGGCAGCGTCTCGGTCCAGGGGGGGGCGACGGCATCGTTCGAGGACGGGCTTGAGAACGTGCTTTTCGACACTGATTTCTCGTTCAACTCTATGCCGTACCGCTTCTACGGGAGCGTGACGCCTGAGTGGGTCTCCGTGTCGGGCGATTACGGTTTCGACGCGATGATAAGCCTCAAGGACGGACTCAGCGGATTCTTCCAGTTCTCCTCCCTTCCTCTGTCGTTCGGGGAATATGTCTTTTCGCTTTCAACGATGTCGACGTTCTTCTACACGCAGGAGGACGGGTTGAACATGTCCGTGGCGAAATTCGAGGCTGAGGAGATGACCGGGGCGATTTCCATCAATCCGAAGATATCGTTCTCCGGGGAGCTTTCGAAAGAAGATTTCGTGTTCAACGCGTTCACGTACACGGACGTGAATTCGGAACTCGACATGGGTGGAAGCCTCAGGTGGAGCTTCAACGAGAGCGTATTCAACAACGCCGTCATGGAGCTTTCGGGGCAGAGCCCTCTTTCGACCGAGAGAATTTCCCTTTTCGCGGAAATCTCCAATCCCGCCATGAGGCCGTTCTCCGTCGATTCCCTTCTCAACGACTTCTATCTGTCGCTGCAGGTCTCCCTCGATTCGTTTCCCGCGTCCAGGTTCTTGAAAAACCAGGACGTGTCCAACGTGATAAACGCCGAGCTGAGCGCGACCGGAACTGTAGCCGATCCGTTCGTCATGGTCGACTTGAGCAAGGTTTCGCTTTCGTTTTCGGGGTATCCGCTCGACGCTTCGGGGGTCCTCATGTTGGAGAACGGAAAACTCGGCGTGTCCGACTTCAACCTGTCGTGCGCTTTCTTCAACCTGAACGACTTCAACGCCAGTTTCGACATGGACGAATTCTCCGGCAAGGCTGACGCGGAGGCTTCTTTGTCCGTGGCCGGCATGAATGTCGTCACGCCGCTTGAGTTCGAGTTCAACAGCGTAATGGACGAGGACGACGACAGCCTCTTCCGCCTGCCGGAATTCTTCTCCGTTTCGGTGAAGTCTCCTGGGGCGGTCGGGAACGTCTTCGAAAAGCCCATGCCGTTCGTGCTGAACGTCGTCCACATTCCGGGGCAGTTCGACATATCGACCGACAATCCGAAGGGCTTCTCCGCTTCGATTGGGGAGGACGGATTCACCGCGAGGACCGGGCGCAACGACACCCTCATGTTCAACGTGGACGGAGTTGTGGACGACGGAAACATGGAAATCTACATAAAGGACTTGAGCGCGGATTTGCAGAAAATCTGTTCCGTGGTCTCGATTCCTGAAGTCTCGTTCCCTTCCGGCCGCCTGAACGGAAACGTCCGAATCGCGGGCCGCACCACCGACCCGGAATTCTCAGGATTCGTCGACATCGACAACCTTTCTGTGTCGATTCCGATGCTCTCGTCCCATGTCGTGAACGCCGGAAACGTGCAGGTCTCGGCGGGAGCGGACGGAATAAGCCTTCTCCAGACGCTCTGCTCGTGCGGCGAGTCGAATTTCTATTTGAGCGCGGACGTCTTCTTCAACAGGTGGGCGATTGACAATGTGCTCCTCCATCTGTCTTCCGTTGGGAAGAAGGGCGTTCCCCTCGATTTGACGCTTCCGTTCATCCACGCGAAGGGGGAGGCCCTCGCCGATTTGGATTTGTCGTTCTCGTTCCCCGACACTCTCGCGTTGAAGGGGGACGTCATGGTCTCGAACGCGGACCTTGAAATCGTCACGAGCGAGCTCCAGAACCAGCTTTCGCTTGAGGGGCTTCTAAGGCTTATCCCGGACGGCATAAAGAACATCGCGTCCCGCTATTCCGACAACGAGCAGGAGCCTGAGGAGGAGACGGATTCTTCTCCCATCAACGTCATGGCCGATTTGAATTTCCTTGTCGGAAACAAGGTGCAGATTCTCTTCAATCCGCTTCTCAGGGGGCTGATAACGCCCGACACCTCGCTCGCCCTTTACATGGACTCCGCGTCCAGGGACTTCGCGTTGAACGGGGACGTCACCCTGCACGGAGGGGAAGTCATGTGGCTGAACAGAAACTTCTACATGAAGGAGGGACGCATCGTGTTCAACGAGACGCAGGGCACGATGGACCCACGCATAACGATTCTCGCAGAGACGAGGGAGACAGACGACGACGGAGAGAGGATAACGATAACGCTCTCCGCCCAGAACCAGCTCCTCAGCCAGCTCAATCCTGTCTTCTCGTCGACACCTGCGAAGTCCGAGACGGAAATCATGACGATTCTCGGACAGGTTATAACGGCGGATTCCGAAGACATCGGCTCTCTGATGATGGCCGGCGGCGACTATCTCATGCAGGCCACTGTAATCCGCAAAATAGAGAACACATTGCGGGAACTGTGCAATTTTGATATATTCTCTGTTCGTACCAACGTGCTTCAGAACACCCTCAAGCAGGGGTTTGCAAAATCTGACAGTGGCGGCTCAGACGGTTTGGCGGATGAATCGGGCGGCAACCAGATAACATTCGGTAACTTTTTTGACAATTCTACTGTTTACATCGGTAAGTACTTTGGCAGTGCGATTTATGTCGATGCCATGTTCCACTGGGTTTACGACGAAACGAAGATTGACGGCTCAAATTCCGTAAACGGACTTGTCTTTCAACCTGAACTCGGTTTTGAGATGGCGTCTCCTTTCGTCAACATCCGCTTGGGTGTCTCTCCCGACCTCAACGCAGTCCAGCAGAACCTCTGGGTGCCTTCCACATCAATCACATTATCATGGAAACATTCATTTTAAAAATAGTTGGAGTTCCAATTTTTTATGAAAGTCTTTAGCAGAAAATCTTTTGGGCGCATCGTTTTGTCATTCTTCATTGCGTGCTCCGTGTCGTTCGTTTCACCCGCCGCTCTCTTCGCCCAGTCGGAGACGGATTCTACAGAGTATGATTCCGACTGGTACTACGGGAAGCTGATAAAGTCCGTGTCGTTCAAGGGACTCGTGAACACTGACAAGAGCGATTTGGAGGGAATCACCAACAGCTACATAGGAAAGCGGTTCTCGGACGAAGTTTTCTCCGACCTCGTGGACAGAATCTACGCGCTCGATCTTTTCGACGAAGTGAACCCGCAGGCTCTTCCGGGCGATTCCAAGCGGAACACGGTCTCGGTCGTTTTCAGCGTCAAGGAGAAGCCGTCCGTCAGGAGGATAACTTTCCAGGGCAACAACCAGGTGAGGACGGCCGAGCTGAAGGACGCAATTTCCATAAAGGAGAAGGACGTCTTCGTGGGCGACAGGCTTTTGGCGGACGAGAGGGCGATTCGCTCCCTGTACATCGAGAAGGGGTTCACGAACGTGAAGGTATCCTCGTCCTCAAGGGAGACCGAGAAGGGCGTGGAGGTGTCGTTCGTTGTGGACGAGGGACGCTCGACCGTCATCTCAGAAATCAAATTCTCCGGGAACAAAATCTATTCCGAAAAGACTCTCCGAAAGCAGATAAAGCTCAAGAAAGTCAGCAAGCTCGGCGTAATCTCCAAGGGCGCGTACCAGGATTCGACTCTCGAAGCCGACAAGGTGGCCATCCAGCAGTACTACATGGACGGCGGATACATGGACGCCGTCGTCCTGAACGTCGGCAAGGAGATTTCCGTCAACGAGAAGAAGAACAGGGACGAGATGACAATCACGTTCTACATTCAGGAAGGAAGCCAGTACAAGTACACGGGCGTGGAGTTCGTGGGAAACCAGATTTTCGACGACGAGAAGCTCAATTCGATGATGAAGATAAAGGTCGGAGACGTTTTCAGCCAGACGAAGGTCATGGGGAGCTTCTCTTCGATTGCCGATTTGTACTATGAGAACGGCTACACGTCCAACAGGTTCGAGCCGATTGTCTCGAAGAACGCCGAGGACAAGACCGTCTTCTACACCCTCAAAATCAGCGAAAGCGTCAGGAGCCATGTCGAGAGCGTGTCGATAAAGGGAAATTCAAAGACGAAGGACTACGTAATCAAAAGGGAAATCCCGATAGAGGACGGAGACATCTTCTCGAAGACGAAGATAACGACCGGCTTGAGGAACCTCTACAACCTCCAGTATTTCAGCGCGGTCGTCCCCGAAATCGTTCCAGGCTCCGAGGAGAACCTGGTGAACCTCGTCTTCTCCGTGGAGGAGCAGTCTACGACATCCATAGAATTCGGTGTCCTTGAGAGCTGATTTCACAGGTATCAACGGATAGTCCAAATTCGTTCCCGGAGCCAAATCAACGTATATGATTTTGTCGCCGAACGGATTTGTTTCGATGGTGAAAGATATGTTCGCGTCCAGTGATTTCGAGAGCAGTTCCAACTTAGCCTGTGCAGTATAGTTTCTTCTGTAGTAGATATAGTTTTCATCTATGTGAATTTGGTTTAGTTCCAAAACTTTCATGGAGAACCCCTTTTGTTTGTATTATTCTTCATATCCGCAAGCGATGGCTTGGATTTTGTTCTTGACAGCCGTGCCGATTTTTACGAAACGGACGTGAAGTATGAAATTGTTGTCGACTCTTTTTGTAGTCCTGACAATGACACCTATTGCAGTGTCGATGTCGGTCTTGTTCATAGGCCCCTTTATCTCAAGGTACTGCTCAGCTTTTATCGGCAGTGATGTTATGACTCTGCAACCGCCCATTGAAACATCCTCCAAGGTGCCTTCGTGCTCTTTTTCGGAAACTTCATATTGTGCGTCGGCCTCGTTTTTGCCCTGCTTCTTCGCCGAATAGAATGTGCAAGGAGCTTGGATTTCGATACGCTCTGTCTGTCGCTTCTTGAGAGGGACGATTTTGTCGGTGTGGACTGTTATCAGCCTCTTTTCTCCGTCATTTCCGTCCTCGTATCGCACGATTCTGGTCTCTATCTCGTATGGGAAGAAGTCCTTGTCCTCGAACACCATCGAAACCTTTGACAACGCCGCCGGCAAATCGTTTGAATCCGACAGCGCTTTCGGGAGCGTGAATGTCATGTTGTCGGAATTCGTGTCCACAAGTTTGAGTTTGTAGTGGAATCCTTTCGACTGCGTGAACGTGAAAAGCGTTCCTGTTTCTATGACTTTTGTGTTCCTGAGGACGATGACCTGCTTGTATGTCCTGAGAAGTTTCAGCCGCAAGGAGAAGAGCGTGGCTATCAGCTCTTCGTTCCTTGACGTTTTCATGTCGTTGTATTCCTCTTTCAGAAGCTTTTCGACATCGTCCGTCTCTTTTACGAAATATATTACGTTGGGAGTCTTTCTTGTCTTGCATATCTTCCAAAGCAGGTCTTTCTCTTTCTTCGACAGCGATGCTTCTCTCGCAACTTCCGCTATGTCCCTCGCGGAGGTCGGGCGTTTTTTCTGCCGCTCAAGATGCTCCGGGGAATTCTTATATGCGACGATTTTTTTCGAGACGACGAAGATGAGCGAGATGACAAGAATCAGCACCACAAAAAGCAGCATGAACGTCATAACCACGTCGCTGCTTCTGTCGTCAACAAGCGAGCCTGAGTTCGTCCCTGTCAAGGCGGAATTTCCGCAAGAGATGAACGTCATGCTCGCTGCGAGAAGGCAGGCGATGTTTTTCATAATCTTATTCATATAAGTCCCCCTAAAATCCGCGGCACAGAACTAGATTTTTTCCAACGACTCGGCGATTTCCGCAAGGCGGGGGCTTATCTCGTATTCTGCGAGATCTCCCATCAGTACGGTGTCGTTCGATTCGATTGCCTGCTGCAGGTCTGAAAGTATCGGTGTGATTTCCGAGAAGAACGATTCTATGGCCTTCGCGTCGTCTTCCTGCAGCGTGTTGAAATTGTCGGGAAAATATGCTGTCTGCTTTATCGTCACGCACATCGTGTTGAGAAAATCTGCCAGGCTCGCTATGAGGGCTGCTGCTTCCTTGTCCTTCCCGCTTTGGAAGTCGACGGAGATGCTCTTGATTTTTTCTGAAAGTTCTGTCGCCTCTTTCGCCTCGGCCTTTATCGCTTCCTGGATTTCTCCGAGCGTTATTATCGAAAGCTCCAGTTTCGTAGACTCAGAAAGCTCCTGCTTTGAAATCTCGTCGAAATCGTCAGCTCCGACAGTTTTTCCGTCCAATTTTATTCCTGTGGTCGTCGCATTGTTCGCCTCGAATTCTTCCTCGAACGCCTTGAGAATGTCTCCGACTGTCTTTTCGTTCTCGATTGTTATGTCTATCTTCTGAGAATTCACAAAAAATTCCATTTTAGAACCGCCTATTTCACGTAAACTGAATAATAGACCTGTTCTGAAAGTTAAATTTCCGAACAGGCTTAATATAACACTATAACATTATACTACTGTTTATTCTGATTTGTAAAACTGTTCAGTGTGTTCGACTGCGCGTTCAGACTGTTGAGGGTGCCCTCCATCTGACCGTACTTCTGCTTGAGTTTCGCTTCCTTGCCGTCAAGCTGCTCCTCAAGTTTTTGTATTGTTTTTTCAGAAGATTTTATTCTTTGGTCAATGCCGGAATTCTTCGTCGCGAGTATTCCGCCGCTTTGGACCCATGAAGAGAGCTGCTTGTCCATGCTGTACGCTATCCCAGAGTCGATTATGAGATCTCCGTCCTTGTCGTATCCGAAAATGTTCTTTATTTCGTCGAGATTGTTCTCTATGGACGCGTCAAGCTTTTTCTCGTCGATCTCAAGGTATCCCCTGAGCTGGGAGGCGTTGTATCCACCACCTCCGCTGGCCCTGCTCGATATTCCAATCTGCGAGAGCATAGTTATAGTAGCTTCGTCGCCCCAATTGTAGTTCGAGTTGACGATGTTCCTCAGCGATGATTTTCCGTTCGTGAGCGAGAAGTCCCCCTGGAACATTCCGAGTTTTCCGTAGTACTCTTCTTTTTCCTCTTTTGAGAGATAGTCCAGCTCGTCGACGACCTCCGGCTTGTTGTCGCTGAGTATCGTCATCTCCGCTATTACCTGGTTGTAGCTTCCGACAAAATCGATGAGGGCGGTCTTCGCCGAATCCTTGTCGGGCGTTATGTCGATTGTCGCTGTCCTCTCGGTCGGTTGTTTCACGTTTAGCGTCACGTGCGGAATCACATCGTCTATTTTGTTCGTCGGTCTGTTGATTGTGATTCCGTTGTATTTTATCGTTGCGTCGCCGGCCGTGCTGACGGGATTCACGGGGGAGTAGTCGAGCTTCTTTTTTTCGTCGTACACGGTGTATGCGGTCATGGATATTTCCGCTCCCGTGTTCCTGTTCCTGACGACAATGCTGTCCATGTCAGGAAAGTCGCGGACGGCAATCGATATCGTCTTTTCACCAGTCACTGAATCTGTCGATGAATTTTCCCCGTTCGTGTCTATTTTTGTCTCTGTGCCGTCCGTGTTGTGCACATAGAAGTCCGCTGCGTCGGCTATCGGAGTCAGCTCCGTCTCTGGAATCGGAGGCAGAATCGTGTCGTCCGGCTCGTTCTTCACCGTTACCTCGGAGAATGTCACGCTTCCTGGGTTCGTGAAGTCCGGGCGGGTAGTGCGGTTGTTGTTTAGCTCTTCCGTTATGTCGTCGACCTCTTTTGCCAAATATGAGAAATCGATTCTGTTGTTTGTGTTCTCCAGGAATGACGGGTCTACAGGGACCGTGAAACCTTTCCTCGGCGGAATTATCGTCCTGTTGTCTTCCGGTTTCGCCTCTCCTGATTCGTCCGTGGCTTCCGCTATTGATACAGGCTTTTTCTTGAAAAGCGGCATTCCCTCCTGGTCGTTTTCCGGAATGGTCTCCTCGATTTGTGGATTCTCGAAATATTCCGTGTCGTTTCCGAATTCTACAAGGTCTTTTTTGCTTTTCTCGACGATTTTGTTCTTCAGCGCGTAGGAGAGCGCGTCGTCCTTGAAGATGAGATTGCTGTCGTTTCCCGTCTTGAGCGATTCTATCAGGAGCGCCTGCTTGTTCCCGCTTGTGCCAATCAGCGATGCTTTTATCGTGTTCGCGCTTCGCTTGTTCAGGGCTGTTATGAAGTCGGTGACCTTTCCGCCTTTCCAGTTGAAGGAGATGACTTTCTCTCCGACTTCAAAAGTGTACTTTCCCTTCGGCACCTGTGAATTCTTTTCCAATTCCTGCGACAAGAACCTGTCCGCCGTCGCCTCTTTTATCACATCCACCTTTATGGATTCGTAAGAGGCCTCTCGTCCAGCTTCCGCTGTGATTGCGTCTTCGTCGGATGATGTCGCCAATTTGTTGTTGAATGGATTTTCAAAAGAATACAGGGATTTTGAGTTAGCTCTGAGAGTCGTCATTTTTTGGTTGACACTCCGCCACGCAGCCTGCTGTTCCTTGTATTTGTCGAGATTGTCCTTCTCTCGGTTCAATGGAATCCGCTCTTTCTGCATGAGCGCTTCGATGTAGTCTTTTGTCTTGTATTTGTCGCTGAATCCAGGTACAGATATATCCGCCATATTTTCTTTTTTCTGCTGAATTCAAAGTTTGAGAAGAAGCATTAAGCATCGCTTCCTGCTTTGCTTTAAGCCTTCAGGTCCACGACCGAACCTGTCAAAGAAAGTTCCGCCATTCTTCTGAGTTTAGCTCTCAGCCTTTGTTCATCAGCAGATGGTATCTCCTTGATAACCGTGTTTGTCTGTGGATCGATGATTGCGATGACAACTTTGCCCGACTCTTGATCTACAGAAAATTGTGTCTTTCTTCCTAGTATAATATCGGAAACTCGCTGAATCTGCTCGATACTTTCTTTTGTTTTTGCGATGTTTTTTGCCAATTTTTGGACGACTTGAGCGGCGTCTGCCATAGGTGGACGCACTGTCGGTACGGGAGCCTTTGGCTTTTGCACTATGTTGGTTGGAATGACAGCTTTGGAATTTGGATTGATTCTGCTCATCATAAGGACTCCCCTTGAAAAAAAAATAAAGAAGAAAGAGGGGCGCACCTCTTTCTTCCACGCCCTTTAAAAGACGACATCCAGCTGTCTCTCATCGAGCGGTTTTATACGCAACATTAGCGAAGCAAAGCAAGCACATTCTGCGACTGAGAATTGGCCTGCGCAAGCATAGCTGTTCCAGACTGTGTAAGAATCTGGTTCTTTGTATACTCGACCATTGTCGATGCCATGTCAGTGTCGCGGATGAGAGACTCAGAAGCCTGAAGATTCTCCGCTGCGATTGCGACGCCCTGTGAGGCCATCTCAAATCTGTTCTGATAAGCACCAAGATCAGCTCTCTGCTTTGAAACTGTCAACAAAGCGTTGTCGATTGTTCCAATAGCCATGTTTGCAGTCTCTGGAGTAGCGATTGAAACCTGCTCTTCTGTTCCTTCCGCACCCTTGAGACCCAAGGCCTGAGCCGTCATGGTTCCGATGTATACGCGGGCGTTCTGGTCCATGTTTGCTCCGATGTGGAACTGCATTACACGGCCAGCGGCAGAGTCTTTTGCGAACGCGCCTGTGAGCATGTTCAAACCGTTGAACTGCGCCTGTGAAGCGATTCTGTCAACCTCAGATACAAGCTGTGAAACTTCTACCTGAATCTGCATGCGGTCCTCGTCTGTGTAGATACCGTTGGCAGACTGAACTGCAAGCTCGCGGACTCTCTGGAGGATGTCTGTTGTTTCTCTCAGATATCCTTCTGTTGTCTGGATAAAAGAAACACCATTTTCGATGTTCCTGTTAGCCTGATTGAGACCGCGAATCTGGCTGCGCATTTTCTCGGAAACTGCGAGTCCTGATGCGTCGTCTCCCGCTCTGTTGATTTTTTCGCCCGAACTGAGCTTTTCAATGTTGCTCTGAATCTGATCGTTGCTCAAACCGAGAGTTCTGTTAGCGAACATTGAGCTCATGTTGTGATTGATAACCATAATTGTCCTCCATGAATAAACCATTGTGCGTCTTGCACGATGCCTGCTTTGTGTAGGCTTGGTTCGGACTTTGCGCCTTCCGCCCCAAGTTTTAGACCTATACAGCAGAAACCGTTGCTGAATGTTTTAATTTTCAGCAATCGTTCATGCTGTCACAAAGCCATGGATGGATAATTTCAAAGATCAAAAATATGCCTAAACTGCATATTAACTATATAAATTTTGACTAAATTCGCAATAAATGTAAATAGTCCCAATAAAAAACGGAGGAACTCTATGCAAGGTGAATTCCTCCGTTTCGTCATTAAGGGTTAGGCGTTAGCCAAACGATTCCTATCTAAGCAAAGAAAGAACTGTCTGAGCCTGAGAGTTAGCCTGCGCGAGCATAGCTGTTCCAGCCTGTGTAAGAACCTGGTTCTTTGTAGACTCGACAACCTGTGCAGCCATGTCTGTGTCGCGGATGCGAGACTCGGAAGCCTGGAGGTTCTCGGCTGCGATGTCGACTCCCTTGACTGTGTACTCAAGGCGGTTCTGGTAAGCACCGAGGTCGGCTCTCTGCTTGTTGATCTTCTTGAGACCTTCATCGAGAGTTCCGATTGCGCGGTTTGCCTCTTCTGGAGTAGCGAGAGAGAGGATTCCTTCTCCAGCGACATCCTTGAGTCCGAGAGCTGCGGCTGTCATTGTTCCGATGAAAGCCTGGACTCTCTGGTCCATGTTTGCTCCGATGTGGAACCACATAGAAGCTGTGACAGTGTTCTCTCCGTTAGACTGAGCGAAGCGTCCTGTCAACATGTTCATTCCGTTGAACTGAGCCTGTGAAGCGATGCGGTCTACTTCTGCGACGAGGGCAGAGACTTCGACCTGAATCTGCATGCGGTCTTCGTCTGTGTAGATACCGTTTGAAGACTGGACAGCCAATTCGCGGATTCTCTGAACGATGTCAGTTGTCTCCTGGAGGTATCCTTCTGTTGTCTGGATGAAGCTGATGCCGTTCTGGGCATTCTGTGAAGCTTTGTTCAAGCCGCGGATCTGAGATCTCATTTTCTCAGAAACTGCGAGTCCTGAAGCGTCGTCGCCAGCGCGGTTGATTTTCTCTCCTGATGAGAGTTTCTCCATGTCTTTTCTGAGGTTCAAGTTTGTGATTCCAAGCTGGCGGTTAGAATACATTGCTGACATGTTGTGGTTGATTACCATAGTTTTTCCTCCGTGGAAATGTACCGGACAGAATCCTTTCTGTCCGTTTTTGGTTTGGTTTTAAAGAAAACAAAATGTATTACAAGGCTACATCCGTTTTCTTTTACGGCTGATAAGCTCACTCCGAAATCTTCAACGAAGTTGTTTGAGTGTAACTCATTTCGTCGTTTCGGATTTTATTATAAACTACTTCAGAAAAAAATCAATTTTTTTTGCAAAAAAAATGCTAATTTTTATGCAAAAATTGCCGAAAGGATGTTCTTTATCACTTTTACAGCCTTTCCGCGGTGTGAAATCCTGTTTTTTTCGTCGGCCGAAATTTCCGCAACTGTCTTTCCGTATTCGGGAAGGAACACTATTGGGTCGTATCCGAATCCGCCTGTCCCCGCCTGCTTGTCTATGGACTCTATGAGGGTGCCCTCGAACGTCTCCTGAGCGACGAAGAACCTGTCGGGGGTGAGCATAAGAACGATGGAGCAGGTGTAGTGGCACGCTCTGTTCCCTGATTTCGTGTCGTTGAGCTGCTCTATGAGGAACCTGTTCTGTTCGTCCTGTGAAATTTTCCTGCCGTCCGGTCGTCCATGCATGTACTGCGGACCTGCGTAGCGCGACGTGAATATGCCGGGCGCGCCTCCCAACGCGTCCACGCAAATTCCCGAATCGTCGGCTATCACCGGCGCGTGTACGATGTCCCAAAGTGCTTTAGCCTTTATCATGCTGTTCTCGTAGAATGACGAGCCTGTTTCGGCCGGGTCGAATTCTATTCCTTCGTCTTTAGGAATCAAAATTTCAAATTCCGGCAGAATCTGCTGCATTTCGATTCTCTTGTGTTCGTTTCCTGTTGCCAAATATAGTTTCATGTTTCTCATCATATCCTTTTTTTTGAAATTAGCCACGGCACCTCATTCCTCCGCGCTCTCTTCCATTCCCTGCCTGAACATCTGCTGGAACAGCCGCATTTTCTCCTCGTCTTTCGCGTGCGAGATGCAGTAGTAGACTTTCCGTATCGAGATTCCCATTATTCTCGCTATCTCTGAATTTTTGGGCGACATTACGTACCTGTGCGTGAGAGTCTCGTTCGTCCGCTTCCACGAGCGGAGCTGGTTTTCATAGAGGCTCTTTACCTTTTTGTATTCTCCGCAGTCCTCTTCGAGGTGTTCCATTTCGGCGTTGAGTTTCCTCTTTTTGAAGAACGACTTGTTCCTCCTCATTATCATCAAATTCTGTATTCTCTCTTTCTTTTCCATTGTGGTCTTGAGCCCGTCGATGATTTTGTGGAGGTCCTCCTCGTTCTTCTTCGTGAATTTGCTGAGTTTCGCGACCATCGAGTCGTCAATGTACCGGCACGATTTGAGCGCGAGGACGAGCGCCGTCTCCCGGACTTCCCGCTCCTCTTTCCGCTTGTCTTCGGCCTGACGCTCCTCTTTCCCGTTTTTTGCGTTTGCCTCGCGCTCCATGGCGTCTATGGTTTCTTCTTCGAAGCTGAAATCGGTGGTGTCGCCGCTTTTCCTCATTGAATTTTCAACGCTCATTGATTCCGTCCACGCTTTCGCCCTTTTCCTGTTCCAGCTTGACTTGAACTGCATCATGCAGCTTCTCATGAAGGTCGTGAAGTCTGCCTTTCTCTTGTCGTATTTTCTCATGATGTTTGGGAAACGCCTCCTGTATGTGAGCAGAAAGTCGCTTATGCCGTCCTCGTCCAGTTCTTTCAGGTTGTATTTCTCCCGATTGAAATAGATGTCGACCCAAAGCATCTCCGTCGCCTCCTTCTGGGTGATTTCCCTTGACTCCAACAGCTGTGGAATTTCGTTTACCTCGAACTTTTTCATTTGTGCATCTCCGTATTTTAGATACATTTATGCAAGCAAATTCCGTGCCATATGGAAAAAATGGAGATTTTGCGTTTTTTTTGCCGGAAAAGATGTTGTAGTTGCGAAAAATTCTCAACAACACTTTGCAAAACGCGAAAATCTCCAAAAACATAAAAAAAACTTCACCGAATTTGAGATGTTCGGTGAAGTTTTTTGCTTTTTGTTTAAGTTTTCATTAAGAAAATCCGTAAAAAAATTCAAAAAATTTTTTTGAATTCTGCGCAGAGCATTGGGATTACGCTGTCGAGTTTTCCCTCTATGCTCAATCCGGCCGCGTTCTTGTGTCCGCCGCCGCCGAATTTCGCGGCAATCGCGCTTACGTCCACTTTGTCGCGCGATCTGAAGCCGGCCGTGCATGTTGTTTCCGTGTCCTGTCTGACGAAGAGGACCGCCTCCACGTCCTCCACCGAAAGAAGCAGCGAGTAGAGCGCGTCGCTGTCGCGTCCTTCCTGACCTAGCTTTTTCGTGTCTTCCATTGTCTCGTAAGTCACGATTAGTTTGTTCCCGAATTTTCTCTCAGCCCGGCCGAGCATGAGTCCGAGGAGCTTTCTCGTGCTGTAGGCTTTTCCCGCGGTCATCTCGTCGTATATGGTGCGCGGGTTCGCCCCCGCCTCGACGAGTCTTGCCGCCTGCCTGAAAACTTCCGCCGACTTTTCGTTCAGGAACCGGAAGTATCCCGTGTCCGTAGATAGTCCGAAGAACAGGTATTCGGCGACATTCTGAGGAATTTCGCCGACCGTTTTTTCGTAGAGTTGCTGCACGAGGCATGCGGCGGCAGGGGAGGACGGGTCGATTATGCAGTTCTCTCCGCCTTCCGATGTTTTGTGGTGGTCGATTATGTATGTGTCGAGACCGCTCAAATCACCATCGATTTCCCCGAACCTCGATGATTCCGAGCAGTCGATTATTATCAATGCGGTCTTTGATTTTTCCGCGTTCTGGAATTTTGTTGGGGAATTCGTGAAGAGATTTGCCTTTTGCTTTATTTCCGTCCTCTTGAACGGACCTGCCGAGAGGAGCTGGTGCTTTTTGCCCTTGCGCTCAATCAGGTCCGCCATTGACAGGCAGCTGAAAACTGCGTCTCCGTCTGGTTCCTTGTGTCCGATTATGTAGAAAAAGTCGTGGGCGTCCACAAATGATGCGAATTCTTTTATCTTTTCGTCTGGGATTATTTTCATTTTGTTTGTTCGCTTTGAGTTTTGTTTTGGAAAAAAATAAGAGCCGCCGTTTTTCATCGGCAGCTCTTTGTGAAGGTTTGTGAAACCCGATTAGTAAACGATTTCGAGCGTCTCTTTGTCGGCGTCTTCGACCTTTGCGTTGCTGTCAGCGACGCCCCATGCCGCATGCGTCCTTGAGACTGGCATCGTGAGCATTACATGGCTGAAAGAGCCGTCCTTCGAAATGACTGTCATCCATGGAGCCATTCCCTTCGGAAGCGGCCTGAACGAAAGCTTTGAGGACTTGTTTCCGTCTGTCGAGTACCAGGCCTTTGGAACTGTCACTGTTCCGACCGAGCCGTGCCCCTTGGCGTACATGACGATGTAGGCGTCTTTCTGGTCGAGGACTTTGTAGACTGTCACGTTGTGGTAAGAGATGCTTGCTTCCTGGAACGGATACTTGTACTCTTTCTCTGACTTGCTCTCCTGAGCGAAAGAAGAGAACGCGAAGACTGCGAAAAGCAGTGCCGAAATGATAAATGATTTTTTCATACAAAAACTCCTTTTCTTGCACAAAAAATTGTTATTTGATAAGTGCAAGCATTATTGCCTTTATCGTATGCTTTCGGTTCTCGGCTTCGTCCCACACCTTGCTTGCAGGACTTTCGAAAACCTGTTCGGTAACCTCCTGTCCCTTGACCGCTGGAAGACAGTGCATGAAAATCGTGCCTGGCTTTCCTGTTGCCGCCATGAGACTTTCGTTTACCTGATACGGCGAAAGCAATCGGGTTCTTTCTTCTTTGAGCGATTCCTCACCCATCGAAACCCATACATCAGTATAAAGGCAGTCTGCGTTTTTTACAACTGAAATTTCAGATGAAATTTCGATTTTGGAACCGCTCGCCTCCGCTATTGGCCTGCAGATTTCCTGGATGTCTTTTGGAGGGAATAGTTCCTTGGGGCTGTAGATTGCGAAGTCGATTCCAAGCTTTGCCGAGATTATCATGAGCGAGCGGGCAACGTTGTTCCTTCCGTCTCCGCAGAATGCCCATTTCAGCCCCTTCAGCTTTCCGAAATTCTCTTTGAGCGTCATGATGTCGGCGAGAGCCTGAGTGGGGTGGTAGTCGTCCGTCAATCCGTTTATGACCGGGATGCCTGAGAACTCCGCGAGTTTTTTCACGTGCTCCTGCTTGAAGCCCCTGAATTCTATCGCGCTGAACATTCTTCCGAGCACCCTTGCCGTGTCCTCCACGCTCTCCTTTCCGCCGAGCTGAATGTCCTGCGTCGACATGAACACAGGGTGTCCGCCTTCCTCTCCGAACGCAGTCTCGAACGACGAGCGCGTCCTTGTTGAGCGTTTCTCGAAAATAAGTGCGATTGTCTTTCCGAGGAATCTTTGGTGGACTTCTCCGGCATGCGCCTGTTTTTTCACGAGGAACGCATAGTCGAGAATCTGAAGTATTTCCTCTGGCGTGTAGTCGAGCCAAGTCAGCAGCGAGCGACCTTTGAATGGCGTTTCGAATTTTTCTGCTTCAAACATAAAATCTCCTTCTTGAATTTTCAGGATTCCATAATAAAAAGAAAAACCTACTTGCTCAAGGAACAAGTAGGTTTCAAGTTTTAGGGGCAATAGGATTTGAACCTATGACATACGGAATATGAGTCCGGTGTTCTACCAGCTGGACTATGCCCCCAAGTGATGAATATAATATATCAAAATTTATGATTTTGTGTCAACAGGTTCCTCCGCTTTTTTTGAATTTTTTTCTCCGATTTTTTTGACCTCTGTTATGAACTCGTCAAGATTCTCGAAGTGCTTGTAGACCGACGCGAACCTGATGTATGCGACCTTGTCGACTTCGTTCAGCCGCTCCAGTACAAGCTCGCCTAGCTCTGTCGTGGAAATTTCCCTTGAGACCCTTCCTTTCATGAGTGCCTGCTCTTCGATTTCGTTGACGATGTTCTCGATTGTGTTCGTCGGCACCGGCCTCTTTTCGAGCGCCCTGTCAACGCCCTTCTCAATTTTCGTCCTGTCGAACGGCTGCCTTCTTCCGTCTCTCTTCACCACCATGAGAGGTTTTTCTTCTATCCTTTCGTAGCTTGTGAATCTGTATCCGCAGGAGGTGCATTCCCTTCGCCTTCGTATGTGCTCTCCGTTCGCCATGGTTCTTGATTCAAGGACTTTGTCTTCGGTTTTTCCGCAATATGGGCATCTCATCTTCATTACCTCCCGTTGTTTTCTTTGAATATTCTATTGCGCTGTCTGCGCGTTTCAAAATCGATCCCGGTTCAATCGAGAATTTTTCTTTTTTTCAGTGCGGTGCGGAGCATATAAGCGGCCGCCACCAACGCCAGCGATATCGGAAGCCAGTTGCCGAGCATCGCGTATATCGTCATCTGCCGTTGGAATATGGGAATTTCCGCCGCCAGCGCGTCCTCCTTGAAAAGGGGAAGCTCGTCTATTATTTTCCCGTTCGGCGCGATTACTATCGTGTATCCGGCGTTCGTCGCGCGGGCCAGTGTCGTCCTGTACTCTATTGAGTTGTAGTGCGCGACTATGGCGTGCTGTATCTCTGCCGACTCTGTCTGCGACCATGCGTCGTTCGTTATGTTCACGAACGCCTCGCTTCCTGAGAGGAATATCGCCCGGCAGACTTCGGCGGCCGTGTCGTCGAAGCATATCGGAGTTCCGATTGTGACAGTCTTCTTTGGCCTCGGTGGATTTTCCTCCGGCGTGTCGATGCCGTCTCCTATTGTGATTGTCTTGTATGGGCGGATGTCCTTCGGCGGGGTGGAAATCGGGATTTCGAATAGCGTGACGGTCTTTCCCGGATACCAGCCGTAGGAGAATTTGACGAATTTCTTCATTGTGGCGCGGACTTTCTCGTTTCCGACTCCGGGAATCAGCTCGGCGAACGGAACGAGGTGCATTTTCTGGTACGAGCCTGAATATTTCCCGTTCCTGTCGAAGAGCAGCGCGGAATTTCCGTACCTGTGCTTTTCCGCGTCTATCGTTACCGGGCCTCCGATTATGAACGGAACGTCCATTCTGTTTATGAAGTCGGAGAGCGGCTCGTCGTCGGGGAATGTCTCGTAGTATTTTTTCGCGCCTGGGAAGCGTTTCTTCAAAATCGCTTCGCTCCAGACTACAAGGTCGCATCCTTTTCCCGCTTTCCTCATCTCTTCGATTTTCTCTTCGGAAAGTTTCTTTGATATTCCTATCGAGACTTTTTCTCCTTTGAACCACGGATCTCCGTTCTGCTGGACGAGGACTGCGTTGAGCGTTTTCGTCTGCGTCCTTTCCATGTTGTATTCGTAGATTCCGTAGATTGAGGACACGATGAAGAGTGCCATGCACGCCCTTGCCGCGCTCATGTATGCGTGGGATTTCCTGAATGAATGGAACTTGGCCGTTTTTGAGAGCATCATCGCTCCTTCTCCAAGCACCGCTGAAAAGAACGCGAAGAGGAATGTGACTCCGTATGGGCCTGTGATGTCGGCTATCTGTGTTATGAAAGGCCATCTGTATGCCGTCATGGAGAGCGTCCCCCATGGATAGCCGAGGAATCCTGTCGATTTTACCCATTCCCATGTCGTGTAGATTGCGGCGAACCAAACCATCCTCAGCGGTATCGAATTTGATTCCGGGTTCGCCGTCTCCGTGAGTTTTTCCTTGTTTTTTGTGTAGAGAATCGGGAAGTAGAAGAACAGGGACATGAATGCCATCACGAATCCTGTTCCCACCGCTGAGGCGCCGAGCGTGAAAAAAACGTATCCTTGGAAGTTGCCTAGCCAAAAACTTGAGAGTATGTGCGCTGTTGTTGCCTGGAGGAAGCAGACCGCGAACGCGCCTTTGTATGTTCGCGAGTTGCATATTGCAATGTATAGAGGAAAGACGGAGACGAGGCCTATTGCGGGCGAGCCGAATTTCAATATTTCGTTCGGGATGGCCGTCGCCACCATTGCCGCCGAAAAAAGTGAACAAAAAACTTGTAAAAAACGATACATTATACTATTATTTTATTCAATAGTATTTAAAAAAGCAATGATGTGCAATATTTGTATAGTGTATTGCATCTTTTACAAAGCGGCCTTGCCATTTTGGCGGTCATGAAAAGTTAGATGAAATCTTCGGAAGACAAGACAGAAAATCTGAAAAAAGAAAAGCTCAGCAAGAAAAACAAGGCTCAAAAAATACATGCCGGAAGAGACGGGCAGGTCAATGCGATTGTCTCCCTTCACAAGGAATTTTTTGGAGTCGAACCGCTTGTTGTCGCGACGGCTCCATGCCGTTTTCATCTTATGGGTGAGAGGTCGTGGTTTTTCGGTGGAAAGACCATTTCGATGGGCATCGACAAGTTCGTCAGCGTATCTGTTTCTAGAAGAAACGACGACAATCTGTACTTCCATTCGGCCGAGAGCGGAGAGACGAAGCACATTTCCCTTTCTGCGTTGCGCTTCAGGAAAGAGGACAAATGGGCGAATTCCATAAAGGCTGTCGTCCACGGGCTTGTTTCCGAGAAGCTCTTCGATTTGTCGGATGGCGTTCTCGGATTCGATTTCTGTGTCGCTTCCGATTTTCCCCAGTTTGCGGGCATGGGAGTGACGACGGCTTTGAAAATTTGCGCGGCCGCCGCTTTGAACGATGTTTTGGAGCTTGACTGCTCGGATTCCGAGATTTTTTCCATAATCGACAAGGGAAACACTGAATTTTTGAAGGAAGGCAAGAACGGCGTCGTCGAGAACCACTTCGCTGAGAACATAACGGCGATGTTCTCCAAGAAAAATTCCGTTGTCTTTACCGACCATTCCGACAAGGTTCTTTCACAGTCGTCTTTCTCTACTGTCGATTTTGATTTTCCCGGCAAGTCGATTCTTCTTGTGGACACGAAGGTTCCTCGGTTCACCGTATGGGACGAATCTTCGATAATGAAGGCCGAATACAAGTCGCTTCTTTCTTCTATAAAAGTCAAGAAATCTGTGTTCGGCGGCTGGGGGTACGACAGCGACAGCGAGGTGAACAGCGCGCTCGGCAGTGTTTTCGGAGTGGACAACAAGCATCTTTTGGGAATCGTGAAGGAGCACAAGTTCGTGCTCGACGCGTACGACGCGATGGTCAAGAAGGATTTTGTCGCGTTTGTGAAGGCGGTGAACTCAAGCCACAGCGTCATGTCCGAACTGTACGACATGTCGTGTCCTGAAATCGACTGGATTTTGCGGAGGCTTGTCGAGATAAATCCGAATTCGGATGGGAAACACACTCCCGTCTGTTGCGGGCGCGTGACAGGGAAGGGGATGTCCCGGCATCTCTATGCCATCCTCGATGACTCCCATGTTCCCGAATTCGAGGAGAGGCTTTCGGACTACACGAAGATTTTCGGGTTCAAGACTTCCTGCCACAAAATAGAGAGCGCAGACGGTGTTCAAATCACGAAAGTCGGCAAATGAAATATGGATATGCGAAAGATACTTGTGACAAACGATGACGGAATTGACGGGGAGGGTATGAAGGTTCTCGCCGACAGGCTCTCAATGCTCGAAGGTGTCGAGGTGTACGTCCTCGCCCCAGACTCGAACAGGTCCGCTGTCTCCAGCCTCCTTACGATGACGAGTCCCATGAAGTTCGTCAGGAGACGGGACAAGGGCGACAGGTGGTTCTCTTGTTCAGGCAGCCCTGTCGATTGCGTGATAGCCGCGCTCTGCTCCGACGTGTTCGGGGAGCGTGTGGAATTCGACGCTGTTTTTTCGGGAATCAACAAGGGCGCGAATCTCGGAACGGACATCGTTTATTCCGGGACGTGCGCCGCCGCCCGCCAAAGCGTGCTGTACAAAGTTCCCGGAATCGCCGTGAGCGTTGAGTCCTACGACGGCACTTGGAAATTCAGAGACGTGGCCGACTTCTGCGCTGAAAATCTGGACAAGCTGATTGGGCTTTCCGCGTCTGGTTCTTCTCCGTCTTCTTCTTGCGACCTTTTTGTAAGTGTGAACGCTTGTTCTTCCGATAATCATAAAGATGCGGTTTTCACTTCTCTGTGCGAGCGTGACTACTGCGACAGGATTTCAATTCTGGATGATCCGAACGGCAACGAGGATGTCTTCTATGGATTCTTCAAGGGCGGTGAAATCAAAAGCCGGTCACGGGGAGGAAAAGCCCCTGTCGATTTTGATGTTTCCTTTAGGGGAGGAATTTCCGTCACGAGAGTCTTTGCCGAGCCGACCTTTTTCGATGATTCTGGTTCGATATTCTGATTTCGTGTGTGCAAGGGTTTTAAAATGGGTGGTAAAAACAGTATTTTTCACGACGGAATTGTTCTGTACAACAACAAGGACTACAACGGCGCGTTGACGTTCTTCCTTTCTCTTCCGGACGACGCCGATTTGGACAATATCGAGTTGGCGTACTACATAGGGCTTTGCTATGCTAGGTTGGGGCGGTACGACGACGCTTTGCTGTATCTTGAGCAGGTCGTTACTGCCGGGAGCGTCGGAGAGGACGGTTCCGAGTCGGCCGGGACAGGCCGCGTTCTTCAATGCAGGTACATACTTTCCATAATATATGTCATGAGCGACAGGCGTAAGCTCGCTACGTTCGAACTGAACAAGCTCATAGAGGCCGGGTTCAAGCTTTCTTCCGTGTATGCGTCGCTTGCCTACATTTCATGGCTGGACGGAGACGTGGAGTCGAGCATTTCGAACTACAAGAAGTCCATCGAGATTGATTCCGACAACGCGACCGCTCTGAACGGACTGGGATATGTCCTTTCCAGCGAAAACAGGGATTTGTCGACGGCTCTTTCCTATTGCAAGAAGGCCCTCTCGATAGAGCCGAATTCGGCCGCCTGCATGGATTCCCTCGGTTTCGTGTACATGAAGCTCGGTCTGATGAACGACGCTTTCAAGTATTTGAAGCAGGCGAAGGAGCTGATGCCGGACAATGCCGAGATTGCGGAGCATTTGCAGATAGCCCAGGACGTGATGGGCACGATTTGATTGGACTGTTCGATTTCAATTGAGTTCCATTGAGGAGTTTTTGAGAATGATTCGAGATTCACTTTTGAGATATTCACTTTTGACAGGCGCGTTGTTGGCTCTTGGTCTTTCGCCGGTTTTTGCCCAGACAGGTGCGTTCACAAGCGCGGCCGCAGCCCCCGATCCCAAATCAGGAGCGCGTTCCGCCGCGACCGGGCTTGCCGAGCAGGAGTTCAGGCGCGGTGTCCAGTCGTACTACAGGGGCGCTTTCAACGATGCCGTCGTGGAATTCGAGAAGGCTCTCGATTATCTTCCGACCGAGAACGTGATAATGGACTGGCTTGGAAAGGCTTATTACCGGTCTGGAATAGAGGGCGCGGCTTTGCAGCAGTGGGAGTACGCTTCCGAGAACGGATACGGCGGGCTTCTTTTGAAGAACAAAATCGAGATTGTCAGGGACAGGCGAATCACGGACAACAGGTACGATTCGCCTGTGCGCTATACGGAGTCTGGAAGCTTCATGGGAAAAAAGCCTGACAAGGACAGTGAACTGATATTCAGCCAGCCGGTGTCGGTGCTTCCGAATTCCGACGGCACTCACTGGATAATCGCCTACGGTACGAACGAGCTGTTGAAGATGGACGTGAACGGATTCGTGCTTTTCAGGACGGGAGGTCCTTTGAACGGATTCGACAGGCCGATGGACATAATACGGCTGAGCAGCGGGAATCTCCTCGTCAGCGAATTCGCCGGCGACAGATTGAGCGAGCTTTCTTCAGACGGAAGGTTCATAAAGAGCTTCGGGCACAAGGGCAGGGACGTAGGTGGAATGATTGGCCCTCAGTACTTGGCGCAGGATGCCGACGACAACGTGTATGTCTCCGATTTTGGAAACGCCAGGATAGACGTTTTCGACAAGGACGGGAAGGAGCTTTTCTTCTTCGGCGGTAAGACGGCCGGTTTTTCAGGTTTGAAAGGTCCCACTGGAATCGCCGTCGTCGACCAGGTCGTCTATGTCGTGGACGCGATAACGGGAGCCATATATACGTTCGACACAGCCGGAAACTATACCGGAATCTTGTGCAAGGAAAAGACTTTCAAGCAGCCGGAGTCGATGAAGACGTGGAGCAACTTCCTCGTGATATGCGACAGGAACAAGGTCTATTCCGTGGATTCCGAGACGGGGGCCATTTTCGAGAACATGAATACCGGAAACGCGCCTTCCCGCGTGACTTCCGCTGTCCCCGACGCGAACGGAAACATACTCGTGACCGACTTCAAGGCTAACGAGGTGTTCGTGATGTCCAAGATGAGCGAGCTTGTCGGTGGTCTTTTCGTGCAGATAGAGAGGGTCAACGCCGACTCGTTCCCGAAAGTCTATGTGGATGTGAAGGTCGAGAACAGGAGAAGGCAGAGCGTCGTGGGATTGAAGGCCGAGAATTTCGTCTTGACCGAGAACAAGGGCGGTGTCGAGAACTTGAAGCTCGAAGGCTCCGCCTACACGAACGACACCGCCGACATCACAATCGTCTTGGACAGGTCGTTCGAGTCCGCCGATTACGAGGAGGGCATGGAGCACGCCGTCAAGGAGATTGCGTCGGCGATGGCCGAGAAAAACAAAAATGCGGACGGAGAGACTCGCGGTGTCCTCCGCATCGTGAGCGCGGGACTCGTCCCAGTCGTCGAGTACGAGGGAAGCCCAGAGGGTGTTTTGAACTTCACTTGCGCCGCCTTGAAGACAAGGCCGAGCGAGGTCGTTTCCCTGGACTTGGCTCTGCGCCTTTCTTCCAATGCTCTTGTGGGAGCCTCAAGCAAGCGCGCCGTTGTTTTCATCGGTGCCGGAAGCGTGACGCAGAACGCGTTCGAGAAGTACAGCCTTTCGGATTTGTCGGCGTTCATGAACAACAATTCAATCTGGTTCAGCTCTGTCCTTTTGTCGCAGAGAAGTCCTGACGCAGAAATCGACTATCTTTCTTCCAATACGGAAGGAGAGGAATACTATGTCTACAGGACTCGCGGTCTTTCCGAGGTCGTCGACCACATAGTCGACATTCCGTCCGGTATATACAGGCTCTCGTTCACGTCGCGCCTGCCCACCGATTTCGGTCAGAGATATTTGCCCGTGGAGGTCGAGACTTACATGATGAACAGGAGCGGCCGCGACGAGACTGGGTATTTCTCTCCGCTCCAGTGATTTTCCCGGCCTAGAATTTTACCGTGCAGCCCAAGCCGAGCGTAGCGGTCACTGTCGCGATTTTGTTCCATGTCGCGCTGTAGTCCGCCGCCAGGCTTGTGTTTATTGTGACGTACTTTGTTATCTGCGAGTCGAGCGTGTGCGAGTATGATGCTCCGTACTTCCTCGTGTTCGACGCTGAAGAGGACGACGAGGAAGACGACGCCGAGATGTTCAGGCTGTCTGTCCTCGTGTGCGTTATCTTCCCCGTGTCGAACGATGGGCGGATTATTCCGATTATGCCGTTCATCATCCTTGACGAGCCTCTCCTCTTCCATATGATTGTCGTTTTTCCGCTCCAGTCGTTTTTTCCCTCTGTTGATATTTCAAGACCTGTCTTCAAGAAATCGCTGTCGCCCATGTAGAATGTCGCCTGCGTGTATGCGTTGAGTATCATGCTCGCGTTCTCAGGCTTTGCCTTCGGGATTTTCGCTGCCAAAGAGAGCGATGTCGTGTATTCGTCCTGATCGTACCAGTCGAATAGGGCCATGGAGCCTGACTTTCCGAACACGTTGAACGCTGTGGAGTTCGTCTTGATTTTCGCCTGGTAGAGGTCGCTTTCGCTTGTCGATGCTTTTATGTCCCGCTCGAACGAGGCTTGCGCGCTGTTCGGTATGAAAAAGTCGTATTTCGCCGCCTTGAACTGCCGCTTCCATTCGAGAGAGTACAGTGTCGAGTAGAAAACCGTCTGCGTGTCGCCTCCGATTTTTTCGTAGACTCGCTCCGAAATTCTCGTGTCGAACAGGTCTCGCACCGGAATCGACTTTAGGAACCAGTCTTTTTCGCCGAGGTTCGCCGCCAACTCTCCCGCGTCTTTCTTGTAGTCGCCGCCTTCGTCCGCGCTCTCGGTCTCTCCTGCCTTTTTCTCCCAGTTGAAGCTGAAAAGGTTCTTCTTCACGGCGAACGGAATGGCGAATGTGAATTTCGAGCTGTCCGAGAATGTAGTGGAAGATGACGACGTGTAGGTTCCCTTCGCGCTGAGCGCGACGCCCGGTTTGAGCTTTGCTTTTTTGAACTGGTGCTCGGCCTTGATTTCCGCGCCCGTCTCCCTTTTTGAGGCGTTCTCCATTCCCGTGTCCAGCTGCGTTTTCGTAGAGTCTGACCATGACGAGAAGTAGTCGTCGGTGCGGATCTTCGCGCTTTCGTCCGTGGTCGTCGGTATTTTCTGGTTTGCCTTCGCCTGCGCCGATATTTTCGTGCCCTTGAAGGAGCTTTCGATGTCAGCCTCCGCGCTCTGCTTCACCGCCCAGCTGTCCGACTCGGAAGTCGCCTTCGCGGAGACCGAGAACGCGTTTCTCCCGATTTTCGCCCAGTCCGTTTTTGAGACCGTCTCTCCGTCCGAGTCGAAATTGTATTCCTCGCTGAATGAGAGCAGCGACAGCAACGGGCTTTCGCTCTTCACTTTGTGAGATGCCGACTTTATTCCGCTTTTTCCGCTCGTCTTTGAGATTTCAGTCTCCAACACGATTCCCGCTATCGTCGCTCCTGTTCCTCCGTAGACTTCCGCCGCCGATTCCCTTGCCCTGTCGCCTGTGCGCACTGCCGTGTTGAAATCCGCCGCAGCCTTTGCGTGAAAATCTTTGACCAGCGTCGCCTCTCCTATTTTCAGGACGTCGCCTTTCTTGTCGAAGCTCGCGCTCGTCTTGTCCTGGAACGATACGCTCCTGTGGGAGCTTGAGAGGTGGAGTTCGTCGAGGAACATGGAGCCGGTCTTGTAGATTTTTTTTCCGTCGCCGTCTTCGTATGAAGGATTGATTTTTATCTTGAACATTGTGGGGATGACATCTTTGTCGATTTTTGGGTTGCAGACTCCGCTTGAAACTGTGGTTCCGTCGATTTCGACAGTTCCGCCGTCCATGTCGACCGATACGGAATGCCATTTGCCAGACAGTCCCTCCGCGAATTCGTGGGGGAGGGAGAACGAGACCGCCTCGTTTCCGTCCGAGTCGCCGATTGTGAACTCGATGAATGCCGAATCCGATTCCTCTAGGCAGGTGAAATTTTCCGCGCCCGTCGCTCCGCCGAATTCCGCCTTGAAGTAGAAGCCGAGTTCCGAATACGCGGACATGTCTGTTTGTTCGAAATAGCGCGCCGCCTCCATCTCCACGCTCTCTTCGTCTCCGCTGAATTTCCAGTCGATTTCCTGCACCGTGTTCGTCGACGTGTTGAAATCGTCCACGGTGGATGCCCTGAGGGATGCGTCGGTTGTCTGGAACGATGACACTGTGGCTGCGCTGTCGCTTGTCGTCTGGAATGATATCTCCTTCGCTTCGTATGGACCGATGTATATGGTTCCGCTTCCGTCCCCGCTCGATGTCACGATTATCCGGGCGTTTGATTTCCCCAAAGAAGAGATTCTGCTTCTTTCCTCGTCCTTGAGCAGTATCGTGGCGATTTTCCAGTCGCCTCCAGTGTCCTCGATTTCCACGTTTTGGGATTCGGCCAAAAGCCATGTCGGCACAATGTCGCTTTCTTCTATGGACTCGAATTCATCAGATGCTTCGACTCCGAGTTGCAGATAGATTTTTTCGTCCGTGTAGCCGCCTATGCCCTTGAGCGCAATTTCGAACTTTGACGATGAAGCCAAGTCCGACGCCGAGAGCGAAAGATTTATCGCCTTCGCCGCCCAGAAAAGATTCGACTCTTCGTTCTGCGAGAAGTCCCAGGAGACCGGAACCGCGTATCCTGATATTTCCATGTCCGCCACTCCGCTTTCCGCATCCAGCGAGCCGTCGTATTCCGCTTCAAGTTCCGTGCTGCCGCTTTCCGTGTTGAGTGTCGGCGCGAATCCGTCTGGCAGGTCGACCGCGGCGTTTTTCGCCAGGTATGAAGTGCCGCTTTCCGTGTCGTCCATGCCGAGTATGCGGTATTTTCCCGTCGTGTTGTTGTCGTCGAACGAGACCGAAGCCACGTTCGAAATCTTGAGGGGGCCACTTTCGTATTCCGTTCCTGTCGCCAACGTGAGAAATCCTGGGGACGAGTATGTAGCGTCCGCGTACTCTTTCGGAATCGTCCATCTGGCCGAGAACGCCACGTCCGATTTGAGTTTTTCGGAGAACCTGTATTCGAATCCTAGCGCGCCCGCCAACGCCCCTGTCTCCGAGTCCTCGCTGTCCTTGTACCATGTAGCGTATATCCTGTCGCCGCTTCCAGCCGACGACGAAAGCTCTATCGAGCCTGATTCTTGGTCGTATTCCGCGTTCGGGTCGAGGACTCCGTTCTTGTAGACGCGTACTGTGCCGGGTACGGCGTCCGTTCCGATGTCGTAGCGGCTGACGGGGGTGTACGTCCTTATCCTCAAGACGAGGTCGCCCTTTTCTGTAGTCGAGATGTACGATTCCGGGTGTTCCTTTGCCAACGGAAACCTCGTCTCCGCCCTCGCCATGTCGTCCGTGTCTCCCTCCAAGTCCGTCCTGTAGACGAGCGCATAGAGGTGCGAGTCGTAGAAGAAGTCGTTCGCTGCCGTCGATGTGTCGTCTTCCAGAATCTCGACTCCGTACAGCGACGAGACTGTCTCCGTGTTTCTCGATGCGACAGCCGCATCTGTCGCGCCGGATATTCCGCAGTCGTATTTGTGCGCGCACGCGAACGGGGAGAATCCTGCCGGATGCTTCACATACAGGACCTCGGCCCCGTCTATCTCTCCGAACGCTTTTGCTGCGTCAGAGCCGAAGAACGTGTACTTTGAGATGTCGATTCCTGAAAACCATTCGTCTGTCTCTTCGATAAAACTGTCGAGTGTGGAGGAAAGCTCCGCCATTCCTTCGTTTGTGAACTTGAACGCCACCGCCGTCCCGTCCCCGATTTTCGCGTCCTTGCTGATGACTACCATGTTCTTCGACGAGACGAGCAGATATTGCGTCGTGTCGAGCTTGTTGAATTTCCTTCCGCTCTTGTCCGTGTATTTTCCGTTTGAATTTTCCACGTAGATTTCCGAAACGGCTGCCGTTATGGCGGAAGATGGAAGCGCGAACTCGTTTTTTGAGTTCCATTTTGAAAGCGCTATTTCCTCGGTCGACACTGAATTCTTTCCGTACCACGTTTTCTCCTCGGCTTCGAGCATGTCGTACCTGAAGGCTCCGTCCGCCCGCCATCTCTCTCCCGACATGTTCACCGAGATTCCCGGCGCTTGGTTGTCTCCGCCTCCTATCCCTCGGCTCACTTCCGACACCGAGTAGACGCTTGGGAATTCTATGCCCCTGTTGGCGATTCTTACCGACTTCACGGCTCCGTCTCCGACGTAGCCCGCCGCGACCGTGTTTTTCTCGAACGAGTCTGCGAACGCCGCCTCGAAATAGAAGTGCTTGTTGAGCATGAACCAGAGGCTCAGGTCCACATCCTGCGTGAACGCCAGCGTTGGGGAGGAGCCTGCCGCGGTCGTCCCGAACCCGAACGTGAACGCGGAGCTTGCCGTCACGAGGCTTTTCCAGTATCCCTCCGCGATGAATTCGACGTTGTTGTCCCCGAAGTCGTAGTCGAAAAGGGAGACCGCCTCGCCGTCGCCGTCAAGGTCCACTTTTGAAGTGTCGAAGACTATCGCCCCCGCTCCCGACGCTTCTGTTTCGCTCTCCACGATTATGTCCGATGCGTAAGCGGATTCGAATGCGAGCAGGGTGGGGACGAGGAGCGCGAGGAGCCGTTTCGGTGTCATCTGCCTTTTTTCTCCCTGCTGTTTTTCCAGACTATGATTTCCTTGAAAAGCTCTCCGTCTTCGTCGAAAATCGCCGACACCTCGATTTCAGAGTCCATGTTGGAGTCTGCGGCGTAGTCTATCGTTATCAGCTCTGGAGGAAAGTCTGGAATCTTGAACGTCGCCTCGTTCTCCGCTGAAAGGTAGTAATCGTATGTCGACTCGTAGATGGGCGTCTGCGAGAATCCCCTTATCTTCACCGAATACCTCAGCGCTTCCTTTTTCGCTTTTATCCGTATGTGGTTCGTGTTCATTTCAAGGAATTCGGTCTCAAGCACGTCCATGGAAAGATATTTCTCTTCGTCGTCCGTCTTGACCGTCGCTTTTTGGATGAAGGTGACGTTCTCCACATAGAAGAATTTCTTTATGAGGACGAGAGACGCGGAAGCCGCCAGAAGAAGGAGCAGGATAGCGGCCATGTATGCGATTGTCGCCTTGACGATTCCCAGACCCTTCATTCCTATCATTATGTTCACCCTGACGAGTATCTTCTGCCACATCATCTCGAACGGAAAAATCGCGAACGCCAGGGCGACGTTCGTCTGCCACGAGCAGAATACTATGTGCGAGAGCGTTTCGACGCTTGCTTCCTGGACGAGGCTGTACGCGAACGGAACGAACGGGGCGAACATCAGCACTGCCCAGAACGCGACGAACGGAATGCGCTTCGCGGGGCGCGAGAAATGTATGAGGAGGTACTCTATTCCGAAGATGACGAAGAACGTGATGTCGACGGAGCTGAAGAGGAACATGTTGATTGTAGCGACAATCGAAGTCACGTAACCGTACACGAACGTCGCGATTGGCAGCTTCATCTGCTCTTGCAGAAGGAAAGTCGCGGAGATGAACATCGTGGAGAAAATCATCTTGCCGCCGAACTGGTATATCGGGTTCATCGTTCTGAGCGCGTCGGACGATTGTAGAAGCCATTGTCCCGCAATCATCGTGAACACGGAAATGCCTATCGTTATCGGAATCATGTACCACGAGCGTATGAAGTCGCGCTTGTACCTCGCTCCCGACTCTCCGATGAACGAGAATCCGCACAGAAGAAGGAGCGAGAGCGTCATTACCGCAACGCACGAAAGAAGGAATATCCTCTCGTCTATCCATACCGGTTTGAACGGCCGCCTCAGTTCCAGGAATATGTAGTGGGTGTCCCATTCCCCGCTTTCCAACACGCTGATTTTCGACACGATGTTCTTCAGGAAGTCGAAGCCGCTGTTTCTCTCGTCGTCCCGCAATTTCACCGCGACCGCCGGGATGTTGTTCTTTATGAAACTTCCCATTCTCTTGTCGCCCTTCAATATTCCGAGCCTGTATAGGGACGCGAGATTGTTGCCGATTTCGAATTCCTGGTCCGTGCGTATGAACGCGTCCGTGATTTGCCTCGTGAGCCAAAGCGGCGTGATTCTGTTTACGTTTCCCGTTAGTATCGAACTTTTTTCCATGTCGTCGAATTTCACGACAATCGAGAACGTCGTGTCGGTGTCGTCGATTCCGTCTGCGAAAACTTCCGTTCCGCTTATGTTCGTGGAATCGTCGAGCGCGCTGAATATGACCGTGACGTCCGTATTCCTGTCTTCGGTGGACTCTATCGTCTTCAAAAGGTCGATGAATTCCTCTTCCTTGCCGATTACGTCCTTCTGCACGAAGTCGAGAATCATGGATGTCCTTCTGATTTTCTGGTAGGAGTCCCTGTCCAACTGTTCTTCGTTTTCTGTGTTGGATTCGGCTTTGTCTGCCGAAAAATTCAGTATAATGTTGTAAGCGAATTCGTCGCGTCCTGTCGTCGCGATGTTCGATTTCGTGATGTTCTTGAATCCGCCCGACTTGACGGTTTCGTATACGTCGTCCGAAAGCTTTTTGCCATCGAGAGCTGTGGAAAAAGCGCTCGATATTAATAGAAGAAAAATTGATATGGCTGTCGATGCTGTTCGGAAGGGCATGGAAATTAGGATATAGTTTGTTTGTTTACAACGCAAGTGCTGTCGGGTACAATGAAATATAACGAGAATATAAAGAAATCATTTGCAAAAAGTAAAGAAATGGAGAAAGAGAATGGGTGACAACGGAAAAAAATTCAGCTTGAACCTGCCTTTGAAGATTATTTTGTCCGAGGAAGGCACTTCGCATTTTATCAGCAACAAGAAAAAGCTTACCCACTTCAAGCTGGCCGATGACATGGAAGAGGTTGGAATCTCTGTGAATCCCTTCAATCCCCAGTCGATTCAGAACATGATAATGGTCGACTACATTTCCAAGATGGAGATTTCCATGTCGGAGTTCGTCTCTGTGCGTCAGGACGTAATGGATTTGTCGAAGATGATAGTCTTCTCCCTCATGTACAAGCAGTTTGACCGCGCCCTGTATTCGGAGATAGTCAAATGCGATTGCGTCTTGAAATACAACAGGAACCATCCGAGGAATTTGATAGACGAGTCCACCAGAATCCCTGACTCCAAGCTCCGCCCGATATTGGCGAAGAGCTCCACCCGCGTCACGCTCGCGAAGAAGGCGATTCTGGATCCTGTCTGGAAAGCGATTGTTGCGAACAAGTCTTTTTCGCCTGAGGAGCGCAACATCTACCTTCTCATGTCCGAGAAATTCCTCAACAGGCTCAGCCTCATGAACTGGTACGTCATAATCCTCTTCTTCCAGCAGGAGGGATTCGAGAAAATCAACGTGGCGATACGCCGCCTTCTGCAGACATACATGGAGAAGTCGAGGATAGCGGACGACATCTCCCTCCTCATAATGGAGCTTGTCGCCAACAACGAGAACGACAACCTCAAGAAAGCCGCGAAGCTCATGTACAACGGAATCGAGGACACGAATTCGATTCTTTACGACCCTGAGATTCGCGAGAAGCTTTTTTCGGAGCTGAAGAGGCAGCACAAGCTCGTAACGCTCCAGTGGAAGATGGGCGGCGGCTCGACCGCAATCGGAAAGCAGGGAAGGCTGCAGATAACGCTCTACAACCAGAACAATGAATTCCAGCAGATGAAGGACAACATCGCCGACAAGATGGCGACCGACACGAAGAAAAAGACGATTGTCGATTTCTACAGGGAGCTTCCTGACGGAGAGGAGGGTGGGGACCTCGGAATGATGTACTTCTCGTATCTCGACGATTCGTGCAAGAAAGTGGGTGTCAGGTTCGAGTCAATCGTCAACCAGATTTCCGATTTGACGGTCATCAACTTGATTTTCAACTTCTGAATTACGTTGTTAAATGCGATTTTGTAAATCTTGTTTTTTTTCAAAAATCATCGGTGGAATTGTTCTGGGGATTGCCTTGGGGCTTTCATCGGTGATTTTTTCATGCGCCGACAGCACTCCGGCGTTTTCAAAAGCGAACTTCTCCGTCGTTCTCGACTACAAGGACGAAGAGTCCAAGCCTGAGGCGCGGTTCGCGCTTTTCTTGCTCATGAACAGCGACAACCGCCGCGCGGAAAGCTTCACCGTAAAGAGTTCTGACGACACAATGAACATGGAGTGGATTGTCTCCAATCCAAAAATCGTGACGATTGAGAACCAGAAGTACGTCTTCGTCGAGAACCTTGCGACGGTCGGCTCCGAGCCGTTCAAGAAGGGGCTGTACAATGTCGTCTACACAGACGCGGCTGGGCAGGAAATCGAGTTCGACTTCAATGTGGGCTACGACGACGGAATTTTGGAAGCGAAATCTTCGGAGGTGCGCGGAATGCTTGGATCCGCCACCGAGAACATCGTTTTGTACAACGAATTCAACATGATAATCTACATCGGAAAGAGAAAATCCAATTGGAGCAGCGACGAGGGGATTTTGAAGGACTACAAGGCCGCCGCCTTCAAGCGCACGGTCTTCTTCACAAAAGACAACAAAGTCGTCTGTCTGCTTCCAATGTCAAATATCGCGCGGTAGCGGCTTTGAGAGATGAGCCTGTGGCCGCATTCGAATGTCAGGAGAAAAACGAATGGACAGTGAAAACGTCGAGACAAAAGAGAACGATGGCGACAATGTGAGAATAAGGCGGGAAGTCCACACGTTCGTCATCCGTGCGGGGCACTTCACGAACCTTGAGAGGAGGGACTACGAGAACCTTCTTCCGGTCTACGGCGTTCCCTACGAGAAGAAGGACGGGGACGACCGCTTTCTCGATTTCAGGAAGGTTTTCGGGAACGACAATCCCGTTGTCGTTGAAATCGGGTTCGGAATGGGAAAGGCCACAGCGATAATCGCGGAGAACAACCCGGACATCAACTATCTCGGAATAGAAGTGCACAAGCCTGGAATCGGGAAACTGCTCGGAGAGATTCGAGAGCGCGGGTTGAAGAACATAAGAATCATCGAGCACGACGCGATGGAGGTTCTGGCGGACATGATACGCGACGAGTCCGTGTCCGCTTTCCACATCTTCTTCGCCGACCCGTGGCCGAAGAAACGGCACCACAAACGACGCCTTGTGCAGCGTCCACGGACGAACCTGCTCGCGTCAAAGCTTCTGAAGTCCGGCTATCTCTATTTCGTGACCGATTGGCTTCCATACGCGGAATTCGCCTTGGAGGAACTTTCCTGCACGGATGGGCTTCGGAACAGGTTCGACGGTTTCGCTCCGCACCAGGAGTGGAGGCCTGAGACCAGGTTCGAGCAGAAAGGCGTGGACGCAAACCGCGTGATTTCCGAAGTGATGTTCGAGAAAGTTTAGGAGTTTTGTATGGACGTTCTTTTTGGCGATGACGAACTTGAGAAGGCCCAGCGCATTGGCGAGCTTTCAAAACTCGTGAAGAAATACCAGGATTCGTACTACAACGGCGAGGCCGAGATTTCCGATTTCGAATTCGACAAGTTGTGGGACGAACTGAAATCCCTCGACCCCGGCAACGCCCTGTTCAAGAAAGTCGGAGCCGACGGAAAAGGAAAATTCGACGGCGGCTTTCCAAAGGCGAAGCACCGCATGATGATGGGAAGCCAGGAGAAGGCTTCTAACCCGGAGGAGTTTTTGAAATGGGTCGAGGGCCACAAGTATGACGAGTACCTTGTCGAATTCAAGCTCGACGGTGCGTCCCTTGAACTGCAGTACGACAACGGCGTTCTTGTCAGGGCTGTGACGCGTGGAGACGGAGAGGTCGGCGACGAGATAACGGAGAATGCGAAAAGGATGGGGGGCGTTCCTGTCGCGCTCTTCGATTCCGACGGAAGCAGAGTGGACTTCACCGGTGCCGTGCGGGGGGAGGTCATTATGACTCACGCCGTCCACGACAGCATGTACGCCGACAAGGCGAACTGCCGAAACGCCGCCAACGGACTTATGAAGCGCAAGGGCGGGGAAGGGTGCGAGAACCTCAAGCTGATAACGTACGACGCTCTTTCTTCTGTCGGCGAAAATCCGTTCAGCGACGAGGAGGAGAAAATTTCATGGCTCGGAAAATGCGGGTTCAATGTCGTTCCGCTGGCGATAAAGAAGAGCGCGCAGGAGGTCATCGACTACCGCTCTGAAATCGATTCGAAAAGGGCGGAGCTGGAATACGACATCGACGGCCTTGTGGTGAAGGAGCGCAGAATCGACCTCGCCGACGCGAGAAGGGCGAGACCGGACCGCCAGATTGCGTTCAAATTCAACCTTGAAGAAGCGGTCACTGTTCTCCGGGATGTCGAGTGGAGCGAGTCCGGTTCGACGTACACGCCCGTGGGAATCTTCGACGAGGTGCAGCTGAACGGGACGACCGTCAGGCGCGCGAGCCTCGCGAACCCAGACACGATGAGGAAGCTCGGAGTGAGAATCGGAAGCAAGGTGATAGTCGTGAAGAGGGGCGAAATCATCCCGAAAATCATGGGCGTGGTCTCGGATTGTGAAGGCGAGACGAGGGAGATTCCTGTTCCGAAAAAGTGCTCGTCCTGCGGAAGCGATTTGGTGGACGACGGAAGCAGGCTCTACTGTCCGAACAAGGCTTGCTCAAAGAGGATTCTCCACCAGCTTCAGAAATGGATATCCGTCGTGGACATACGCGATTTCGGCGACACTCTCATACGCTCTCTTTTCGCGGACGGTAAGGTTCGTTCAGTTTCAGACTTGTACTCCCTTGATTTGGAAACGCTTTCGCCATATTTTCTTGATGCGGCCTCCATCGAAAAGAAGAAGGACTCGTTGGGCGCGAAAAAGGTCCTCGACTCCATTCAGAACCACAGGAAGATGTCTCTTGCGGTCTTTGTCGCGGGGTTCGACATAGAGGGCATAGGCGAGACTGTCGTGCAGAAGCTTGTGGACGCTGGATACAACACTCTCCAGAAGCTTTTCGATGCTTCCGCCGAGGAGTTCGCTTCCGTCTACGGGTTCGCCGAGGTCATGGCGGAGACGATGGTTTTGGGACTTTCTGAGAACAAGGAAGAGATGCTGCGTCTTGTCGAAAACGGCGTCGTCGAGATTTCCGGGGCTTCAGAAGGTTCGCTCTCAGGACTTTCGTTCTGCTTCACCGGGGAGTTGAAGTCGATGAAGCGGGCGGACGCGGAGGCTCTCGTCAAGGAGAGGGGCGGCGTCTGCAAATCTTCCGTGACCAAGGATTTGGGCTATCTCGTCACGAACGACACTTCGTCGGGGTCGTCAAAGAACCAAAAGGCCGCCAAGTACGGAGTCAGGATAATAAACGAAGAGGAATTCTTGAAGCTTGTCGAACAGCGATGATGGATTTTTTTTGCGCAGTGGGAGGGAAAAATGGAGAATCGTGGAATGAAAAAGTCTACAGTCGTGATTAGGTTCGTGTCTCTTGTTTCTCTTTTAATCCTTTTTGCGTTCGCCTCGTTCTACTTGTTCATATTCCTGCGCTGCTTTTTCGTCGCAGATGACATCCCGGAATTCAACAGCGTGGTTCTGATGCGTGTCATGCTCTATGGAAAAAGCCCGGAGTCGATGAGCGCGCACATATCCCTTGTGGATTCCACGGGAAAGGAGTTCGCGATAATCGACAGGTCGTGGTCAAACCAGTCCCTGTATGTTGAATTCTCAAGCGCGGAATTCGGCGGGAAGAGCCTCTTTTTTCCTATACGCCTATATTCTGGGCACCACTTGCCGTCCGGGCGTGCTGTTGTCAGCAAGGGGCTGGATTTGACAAGGTACTACATGGACGGGGGGGAGTGCGCTTTTGTCTCGCCTTTTTCGGCGAAAAAAAAGAGATCCGCTGTTACCGCTTTCGCGGTTTTCGCGTATTTCCAGTCGAAAAAATTCCAGTCGAAATATTCTAGGATGCGCACCATGAACCTGACGGAACTTCAGAACGGTGTCGTCTATGAGATAACAACTAGTTCTGACGGCTCTCTTGGGCTTTCTCAAATGTGAAGTCCCCAAGGAAGAAATCAGGGCTTACTGCTTCCATGTTCAGCCTCATCTCCCAGTGCAGGTGCGGTCCCGTCGCCAGTCCCGTCATGCCGGAGTAGCCGATGAGGTCGCCCTTCTGCACTATGTCCCCGACTTTCACCTTCAATTCTTTCTGGTGGTAGTAGAGGCTGTACAATCCCGGAAGATGCTCTATGACGGTACTCCATCCTGTCGATATCCTCGTTTCGGCCATGACGACCTTTCCAGCCGCGCAGGCTCTCACTTCGCTGCCTTCCTTGATTCCGTAGTCTATGCCGTAATGCAGGCTCGTGGATGACTTTCCGTTTGTGTACGCGTATGTCCTCCTGTCTGCGAAGAACGATGTTCGCCTTGTCGCCGGTGTTGGCGCCTCGTATGGGCCGAGATCGTACACTCCGTCCGCCTGCCTTGTTTCGAGGATTCCGTTCAGCTTTTTTATCTGCTTCCACCGCTCGTCGGAGTCGTTCGTCTTTATCGAAGTGTTGCGCGCGTCGAGTTGTATCGTCTCCTTCACGAATTCCTTTTCGTTCACCTTCAGAGGAAGGGCTATTTCGTCCTGCTTCCCCCCGAACGGATTGAGCGTGACGAGAAGCGTGTAGTCTCCTGTCTTGAAGTATGACGAGAGCGGAACTCCGGCAAGCACCGTCTCGCTCTTCGGCATCTTCCTTATTTTTCGGAGCGTCTTCCTGTCTGAAATGGACTGCGCTTCCGTTCCGTCACTCATCGCGACCTGGTAGAAGTCCGTGTGCCCCAAATCCTTCCCGGCTTTCTTCCCTGAGTCGAAGCCGTCCACCGTCCCTGAAAAAATCTGGATTCTGCCGGACGTCTTCACCGGCGAATCCTTCAGGTACTTGTCCTTTGTCGAAAGATTCACCCTTACGAAAACTGCGTCTCCTGGAAGCGTGAAGGCGTTGTAGTGGATGGTCGCGCTGTACTTGTCGAAAACGGCTTCGTATTTTTCAGCCGCCGCGCCGAACGAGGATAGCAGAATCGCGATGGAAAGAATCAGAAATCGCATGTCCGTTTTCATACGCTTCTCCATGCCTTGATGATTTTCATCTGCGGTGTCGTGTTCCCGTTGTAGGTGTTGCGCTCGATTGTGTATATGACGTCGATGCAGTCTCCCTTGTCGAATTCCTTGTGGATGTTCTCGGCGCCACTCCAGAAAATCGCCGGCCACTTCGACTTTCCTGTGTTGAGAGTCAGCTTGAGGTGCTGGCTCTCCTTTCCCATTATGAGAAAGTCGTCTATCTTCAGCTCTTTGCTCAAGAATATCAGCTCCCTGTTCGCTTCTCCGTAAGGCTCGAACCTGTCTATGAGATTCAGTATTTCTGGAGTCAGTTCGTTGCCTGTCAGTTCCGCGTCGATTTCGATTGTCTCGGATTCGTCGCCGGAAAGGCGTATCGTCGGGACGAGCTTGTCCAGTGCCTTCTCGAAATGTTCAAGCCTGCTTTTGTCGAAGCTGAATCCAGCTGCGTAGTTGTGTCCTCCGTGGCTTATGAAAAGCGGCGCGCCGTCTTCCGGGGACTGGTCCATAGCGTCGAGGAATGTCGTCACGTCGAAACCGCGGCAACTCCTCATAGAGCCGATTACGGTGTTCTCGACGACCGTCATCGCCATGGCCGGCACGTTGTATGTCTGGACAAGCTTCGCCGCGAGTGTGCCCGAAACTCCCCTGTTTATCCTCTCGTCCATGATGACGCAGAGTTTTCCGCCGTGCTTCGCTATCGAGTCCTTGGCCTTCGGGTTCCCGATTTCCCACGCGTCCATTCCGAACTGCTTTCTCTTCGTGTTCATCGCGATGACTTCGTTCACGATTTCCCGCCGCTTGTCCGCGTCCTTCGTCAAGAATATGCCGAGTCCGACCTCAGGCTGTCCGAGCCTTCCTGTCGCGTTCAGAACCGGGTTTATGTTCCACGAGAGGTCCGTGCTCGTTATCTTCTTCTCAAGCATGTTCTGTATCGCGAGAAGCTCAAGCAACCCCTCCCTGGAATGCCCCTTGTTCATCGAGTCTATGCCCCTGCGCACGAAAATCCTGTTCTCGTTCTTCAGAGGCATTATGTCTGCGAGCGCGGCGAGCGCGACGAGTTGCAGGTCCCTCTCGTTCGATTTCGAGTTTCCTGGGAATTTCTTCGAGACGTAAGTGTCGTGGTATGTGACGAATATGTTGAAGAACGCCTTTATCTCCGTGTCGAATTCCGGGTTGTAGACCGCTATCTTCGACTTTTTGCGCATTTCGCCGAGCGTCATGTTCCCGAACGACGGCCAGAATTCCTTCACCGAATTCCTGAAGTCGTAGCAGTTGAAGTCTGTTCCCGTTCCGAATATGTTTGAGAGTGCGGCCTTCGTCCTCTTCTCGTCCCATACGAAAATCTGCTGGCCTCTAAGGTAGCTTGGGAGCCGTGTCGCCGAGACTGACGTTCCCGGCATGACTTCCTCCGTAATCGACGACTTCTCCACGAGGTTGACGGTCTTCATTATGTCGATTACGAACGCTCCTTCGGCCGTCTTTTCGTCTCTCACCGTCAAAAGGGCGACTTCGTTCTTGTAGAGGTCGCTCAATGCGAATCTGAGAGCGGAGACGACCTTGTACGCGACGGCGCAACCGGATATGTCCTTGAACGGGTAGCCTGAGTCGGCGCATTTCGGGTCGATTATTATCGCAGGCTCCGGCAGCGCATCGGGCGGATTGTGGTGGTCGAGGACTATCACGTCCATTCCTTTTTCCGCCGCGTATGCAATCTCCTTCACGTTCGATATTCCGCAGTCCACTGTTATGATGAGGCTGCCGTAGTCCTTCTCGAAGTCGTCTATGGCACGCAGGTTTAGTCCGTACGGGTCTGTCCCTCCCGGAAGTTTCGCCTGCACGTCGATGCCTATCGATGTGAGGTAGTCGTAGAGGACTGTTGTCGATGTTATTCCGTCAACGTCCCTGTCGCCGAAGATGAGCACCTTCTCCTCTTCGTCCTTCGCCTGCAGAATCCTGTCGACGACATCCTCCATGTTGTTGAACAGGAACGGATTGTGCATGTACCGCTCGTTGTCCTCAAGGAAGAACTCTATGTCCTTTCCCTCCGTGACTCCGCGCCTTGCGAGTATGGCAGCGGTGAGCTTGTCGATTTTGAATCTCGCGGAAATTGAATTTACTTCGTCGGATGTTATCGGCTTTTTGTTCCAAATGTTCATCGCCGAGTCCTATTCAATGACCTTGAAAATCAGTTCGCTCTTTTCCGGTTCCTTGTCCGAGTAAGATATGGCCTCTTCCTCCAGCTTTTTCACGGCCGGTTCCAGGCATTCGCCGTCCTTTCCGAACACTTCGAGAATCAGGTCTCCTTTTTTTACGGAGTCACCCGTCTTCTTGTGCATGATGATTCCAGCGTCTGCGCATACCTTGTCGTCCGACTTGTTCCTTCCGACTCCGAGATAGACCCCCGCAAGCCCAGTCTTGAACGCGTCGAGCGTTATGAATCCGTCCTGTTTCGCCCTGATTTCCGTCCTGAACTGGCTTCTTCTCTTTCCGATTTGGCTCATGAGCTTCTCCGGGTTTCCGCCCTGAGTCTTGACGTTCGCGAGGAAAATCTCCAGGGCCTTGCCTGATTCGACGGCCTTCTTCTCCATCTCCAGAGCCTCTTCCTTCGTCTTGGCCTTTCCCGCGAGAAGTATCATCTGCGCTCCGAGCTGGTATGTGAGTTCCATGACGTCGGCGGGACCTTTTCCCTGGAGGCATTCCACCGTCTCTTCGATTTCGAGGAAATTTCCGACAGTGCGTCCGAGCGGAGTGTTCATGTCGGTTATCAATGCCGCTGCCTTCTTGCCCATCGCCTTTGCCGTCTTGACAAGGAACGTCGCAAGCTCCTCCGCGTCGATTTTCGTCTTCATGAACGCGCCTGTTCCGTATTTGACATCGAAGACGAGCGCGTCTGCTCCCTCAGCGACTTTCTTTGAAAGAATCGAGCCTGTTATGAGCGGCACCGACTCCACTGTCGCCGTGACGTCCCTGAGCGCGTACATCTTCTTGTCCGCTGGAACAATCTTCGGAGTCTGTCCCATCATCGCAAATCCGTTCTCGACGATTCCCGCCTTGAATTCCTCTACCGTGAGGTTGACGTTGTATCCCTCGATTGATTCGAGCTTGTCCAGTGTTCCGCCCGTGTGTCCGAGCGCGCGCCCGCTCATCATCGGGTCCTTCACGCCGCAGGCCGCGACAATCGGCGCGAGCGGGAGCGAAATCTTGTCCCCGACTCCGCCCGTCGAATGCTTGTCGACGAAGATTTCCTTGTCGAGCGACGGAATTCCCCTCTCGCCGTGCAGTTCGATGACGTCTCCTGAGTGGAGCATGGAATCCGTGAGCGCGCCCGTCTCCTCGAACGTCATTCCGTTGAAGTAGACCGCCATCAAGAACGAGCTCATCTGGTAGTCCGGAATTTCGCCTTTGACGTAGCTGTCGACGAGGAATTTGATTTCCTCTTTCGTGAGCGTGGTGCTGCCTGCGAGCACCTTCTTTCCGTTGCCGTCGCGGACGTTCGTTCCTCTCTTTTTCATGATGATGTCAATAGCGCGCATAAAAGCCTCCTTGGGTGGTTTTGGGAGATGGCTGCGATTCTGTTCCTCCCCAATACCATACTTATCTATGTTTTTTTATTTTCTGCAAAAAATTCTGGGAATCGGCTGTTTTTTTTTCCGACTTTACAGTATTCCCGACGACGATTCGAGCGTCATGAGCCTTGAGCCTATGGCATTCTCGATTATCGAGAGGCACAGGTTCTTCGTTTCTCCGAGCACGGCATCGTCTATTTTCAATCTCCTGGCTTCCTTCGGTGTCATGTTCGAAAGATTGCCGAGATATTCTATCGATTCGCCTCCAATCTCCATCTTCGAGCCGGATTTCTGCTGGTTTTTCATGCAGTCCCCGCAGACGAATCCGTTCGCCCTGAAATCGAACGCATTTCTATATGATAAGGTATCGTCCGCGTTTTTTCCAATGGAAATGTTCCTCAATCCGCTTTTGAACGGAAGCCCGCACTGGCAGCAGTTCACCGTGTCCGGCTGGATTCCGAGCAGAGCTATGTACCGCCAAAGGAACCTGACCAGCCCGATTCTTGCCTCTTCTTCCCCGAAAAAATCCATTCCGTCCAGGAATCCGTTCATGAGAATCCACGATTGCTCTGAATTTCCAGCGCAGTGCGTCTTCATGAGAATCTCGGATGCGAGCGAAGATGCGAACGATTTGAAGAGGCTTTCCCTGAACGACGCGTGGTAGTTTTTTACGTCGAAGTCGCTTATCTTCACGCTTTTTTTCGCTTCGTCCTTGTAGAGGTACATCGTTCCCGAATTCATGGGGGACACCTGGGAGCGGAGGCGGCTTTTCGGGCCTCCGTAGAGCGTCGCCGAGAAAATGCCGTCTTCCGGCGTGAATATCGTGACGAGCCTGTTCGATTCTCCCTTTGGTTTCGTGTTGATGACAAGCCCTTTTGTCGAAAAATTTCTGGATTGCATACGGTATAGAATTTAGTGTTTTTGTCCCAAGCGGGCAACAAAAGTTTTGTTCATTTTTACAGCCAAATTTGACAGAGACAGCATATTCCATTATATTGAAAAGACATTTTGAAGAGGTAAAACGATGATTTTTCCATTGGAACAGCTTGTAAAATTCACAGACAATGTATACGAGGCCACGGCAGCTGCCAGCAAAAGAGCTTATCAACTTGCGATGACGAAGGACAAGGCTCTCGATGACAACGATGGAAAGAGCGTTTCTCTCGCCGCCAGACAGATTTTCTGCAACGAAGTGAAATACGAGAAGGTGGAGTCCATCGAGGACAAATAAATCTGGATTACTATAGAAAGTTTTTTCTTTGTCGTTTTATGTGCATAGCGCAAGATTGACGAAGAGGCGACTTTTGATAATAATAATCAAACAAATCTTATAGAGAAAGGAGTGCCTTCCAAATGCCTTGTGGAAAGAAAAGAAAGCGCCAGAAGATGGCAACACATAAGCGTAAGAAGATGCTGAGACGCAACAGACATAAGAGCAAGTAATTGCTTTGAAATTGTCGAGGAGACCGCGAAAGTTGTAAAACTACGCGGTCTTTTTTTTGAATCGCCAAAAATTAGGTAGTTGATGTCGAAAAAGGGGCTTTCCGTTGATTCTTTCTAGCATAAATTCACCAGAGGATTTGAAATCCGTTCCCGAAGAGAAGCTTGGCGAGCTTTCTCAGGAAATCAGGAAGAAGATAATCGAGGTCGTTGCCGCGAACGGGGGGCACCTTGCGAGCAATCTCGGCTGCGTGGAACTTACGATAGCCATCCACAGGGTGTTCGACAGTCCCCGCGACGCTGTCGTCTTTGATGTGAGCCACCAGTGCTACACTCACAAGCTCTTGACCGGACGCTGTTCGTCTTTCGGAACGATTCGCAAGCACGGCGGAATCTCCGGTTTCACGAAAAATGCTGAGAGCTGCCACGACTTTTTCGACAACGGGCATTCTTCGACTTCGATATCGCAGGGGCTTGGGCTTCTCACCGCATGGAACCTTGAGGGGGAGACCGACAGGAAAGTCGTCGTCGTGATTGGCGACGGGGCCATGACCGGGGGGATGGCGTTTGAAGCCGTCTGCCATGCCGGTCAGATTTCCAACAACCTCATAGTCGTGTTGAACGACAACCAGATGTCCATTTCTGCCAACACCGGAGCTTTTTCGCGTTTCCTTTCGACGATGACGATGACGAGGGGGTATCAGAGTTTCCGCAGGTTCGTTGATTCGCTCGTCGACAAGATTCCTTACTCCGAGCATCATCTCGGAAAATTAATCTACAAATTCAAAAGGGGATTGAAGGGAGCCTTCCTCAACATCAATTTCTTCACCGACATGGGATTCGAATACGTGGGGCCGCTTGACGGACACGACGTGAAGAACCTTGAGATTGTCCTCCGCCGAGTCCGGCAGCTGAAGAAGCCTGTCGTTGTTCATGTGCGGACGAAGAAGGGCAGGGGGTACAGTCCCGCCGAGAACGACCCCGCGAGCTACCACGGGGTCGGACCGTTCCTCATCTCGAACGGCGTCATGGAGAAATTCGATTCGAAGAGCTTCACCCGCATATTCTCCCAGGAGATTGTGGAAAGGGCTTCCAAGGACTCCAGAATCGTCGCGATAACGGCGGCGATGTCGAAGGGGACGGGCTTGGATTCTTTCAGCCGCAAATTCCCGAACAGGTTCTTCGATGTGGGCATCGCGGAGGAGCACGCCGTCACTTTCGCCTCCGGGCTTTCCAGGGGGGGGCTTGTCCCTGTCGTCGCGATTTATTCGACTTTCATGCAGCGCTCCGTCGACCAGATAATCCACGACATAGCCATTCCGAATTTCCACGCCGTTTTCGTTTTGGACAGGGCTGGCGTTGTGCCGGGGGACGGCGAGACTCACCAGGGCGTGTTCGACATCGCCGTTTTCAAGAGCGTCCCGAATTTGACGCTCCTCTCTCCGGCTTCCGAGTCCGATTTGCGGAAGTGCCTTGATTTCGCATTCTCCGCATCCTCTCCCGTCATGATTCGCTACCCAAAATCGTCCGTTCCTTCCGATTTCGCCTCGTTCTCTTCGGATGTCGAACCGGGCAGGGGCGTGCTTTTGAGATGCGAGGAATTCGAGCCTTCACTCAGTGTCCAGTTCGACGACTTCGCCGGCGGTGACGAGCGGCGGGAGCGAGGACACAAGAAGGCTCTTCTCGTCTCTACTGGAGGAATGTTCTGCGAAGTCCTGAAATCCGCTAGAATGTTGCTGAAGCGTGGTGTCGAGACCGACATATTCTCGCTCAGGTTCATAAAGCCGTTCGACTTCGATTCGTTCGCGGCGATTTCTTCCCAGTACGACGCTGTGGTTTTCGTGGAGGACGGAGTTCGCTCGGGCGGTGCCGGGGAGATGCTTGAGAATTCGCTGTTCGAGCGGGGAATCGCGGTAAAGATGCGGATTGTCGCTTGCCCGGACAGGTTCCTCGCGCAGGGGACCAGGGAGCAGATTCTCGAAGACTGCGGAATGAGCCCGAAAGACATCGCCGCAGCCGCTCTTGATGCGCTCGGCGCCGACTCGTTTTGATTTTTTTTGTTTGGAGAATTGTATGGAATTTTGCTTGGCTGACAGGACGATTGAGACTTCCCTTCCAGCTTTCGTCATGGGAATCGTGAACGCGAATGGTGACTCTTTTTGGGACGGGAGCCGCGGAGGGGAAGAGAGGGCGTTCCGTCTTTTGGAAGAGGGCGCGGACATCCTGGACATCGGTGGAGAGTCGACTCGCCCTGGCAGCGAGTACGTTTCTGCCGAGGAGGAAATCAGGCGCGTCGTTCCTGTGGTCGAGGCGATTCGGAGGAAATCCGCTGTTCCGATAAGCGTCGACACGAGGAAGTTCGAGGTGATGAAGGCCGCCTACGAAGCAGGGGCGGACATTTTGAACGACATATCCGCGTTGGAGGACGACGACAATCTCGCCGCTTTCGCCGCCGAGAAAAAGATTCCCGTCGTGTTGATGCACAAACGGGGGACGCCCGCCGACATGCAGAAGGACACTTCGTATTCGGACGTGTTCTCCGAGGTGGGCGGATACCTTTCCAGCCGCGCAGAATATGCGGTCTCGAAAGGTATCGAGCCTTCGAAGATAATTGTCGATCCCGGAATCGGGTTCGGGAAGGACATTGACGGAAATTTCACGCTCATGGCGCGCTCCGGGGAACTGTGCGGTGGAAGGTATCCCGTTCTCATGGCACTTTCGAGAAAGTCGTGCATCGGGAGCGTGACCGGGCGCGATGTGGACGGGAGACTTGCCGGAACGCTCGCCGCCGATTTGCTGTCCGTGCTCCACGGAGCTTCGTTCGTCCGCGTGCACGACGTGAAGGAGACGGTGGACACTCTGAAAATTCTGTCTGTTTTTGAGAAAATCAGGTTTGGGAGGAAAGAAGATGCCTGCATTTGAGGGGTTCAAGAACGCCTACTTCGCGATAGAGCCTTTTTTGGACATCTGCGTGCTGACGGGAATCCTGTACGCGATTTACCAGATTCTCGTCAAGACGAACACACTGCAGATTATCCGCGCCGCGCTTGTCATAATCGCCGTCTACATCGTCGTCTTCGTGCTTCGGCTTGAGGTCATGATGTTCATTCTCGGAAAACTGACGCCTGCGTTGGCCATCAGCATAGTCCTCATATTCCAGGACGAAATCAAGAAATTCATACAGAAGATAGGGCAGATGAACCTGAGCTTCCTCCAGAAGGACACCCGCCACACCTACGCCTACGACATAGTGAAGGCGGCCGAGGAGCTTTCAAAGCGCAAGAAGGGAATGCTCGTCGTCTTCGAGAGGGGTACGAACCTCGACCACCTTATCGAGACGGGAACCAAGCTGAACGCCGACATCTCGTCCGCGCTTCTCCTGACGATTTTCTCGTTCGAGACAGCCCTGCACGACGCGGCCTGCATAATCCGCGAGGACAAGATAATCGCCGCCGGATGCTTTCTTCCGCTCACGTCGCGAAACGACCTCAAGAAGACGTTCGGAACGAGGCACCGCGCCGCCATCGGAACGAGCGAGCAGACCGACGCCGTCGTCCTCATCGTGTCGGAGGAGACAGGAGCCATAAGCCTCGCCTACGATTCCAAATTCGACTACGACTTGTCCGTCGACCAGGTAATCCCGACTTTGGACAAGCTCTTGAACAGCGACAAAGCGAAGAACGGAAACAAAGGGGCCAGCGATGAAAACGTTTAAGACATTGAGAAGCGATTTCTACGAACTTGTCAGGAGGCTCGTCAGGGAGAAGAAGGTGGACCTCCCTGCGTTGGTGACTTGCTTCGCCATATCGTGCCTGATTGTTTGGGTCTACAACAGCCAGAAAGTCGAGACGAAGACGATAAACGCTGAACTTCAAATCGAGAAGAACAACTCCAACGGCTTTTTGCAGTCGGGACCGCCGTCAACACAGTACATACAGATAACGCTCAAGGGCGAGAACGCGGAGATGTTCGACTCTTCCGATTTCACGCCGTACATAGATTTGTCATACGTCTCCTCTAGCGGAATCCAGAATCTGCCGGTGCTCCTGCGCCTTTCCGACCGCGCGAAAAGTTCGATACTCCTCCAGACGGGCTGCACTCCGAGCCACGTCGAAATCGAGGTCGACCAAATCATAACGGGATTCATAGACGTGGAGCCTGTCATTTCCGGCAAGCCCGCCAGCGGCTACGAACTTAAGTCGATTCTCATCGAGCCTTCTAGGGTAATGGTGCGGGGGCCGAAGTCCATAATCGAGGGGAAGAATTTCGTGCAGACGAAAGTCGTGAACGTGACGAACGCGAGGACGAGTTTCAAGAACGAGGACGTGGGGATTGAGGACACCCTCTTCCTCTCCGAGATTTCCGACGAGTCCGTGAGCGTTGAGGTGGAAATCGTCCCAATAAAGGCGACCAGGACGATAGATTTGGTTCCAGTGACATACAAGAACGTGAATCCTGCCGTGGAGATTTCAAAAATGGTCGGAAGCGTGTCTGTCGACATACACGGGAACAAGAGCGATGTCGACTCGTTCTCTGTTCCGAAGGATTTCATCGTCGTTGATTGCTCGTCCGTCCGCTCCGCGGGAAAATACAACCTTCCCGTGACGATGAACGTGCCTTCGAATCTTGAGTTGACCGGAGAAATATACAAGAATATTTCCGTTACGTTCAATACAAAAGCCGTTCAGGTCGAAAATAAGAGAGTGGACGAGTCGCCTGTCGAGGCTGCCCCTGCCGAGAATTCCGCGGCCGGGGATGCCGACGACTGACTCTGATGGAGGGGGCATGGTATTCGGAATCGGCACTGACATATCGAAAGTTTCCCGTTTCTCAAAGTGGGTGAGGAACCCGAATTTGATAAGCAGGTTCTTCAACGAGAGGGAAATAGTGGAAGTCGATTCTGAATCCCTTGAGAGGAGAATCCAGTCACTTTCCGAGCACTACGCCGCCAGGTTCGCCGCGAAGGAGGCTTTTTCCAAGGCTCTGGGAACAGGTTTTGTGGGGCTTGAGCTTTCCGACTTCGGAATAGTCAACGATTCAAGCGGAAAACCGGAATTTTATTTTGGGAAGAAGACACTTGAACGGATTTCAGATATCACGGGCGATGATTTTCTCGTCCACGTTTCAATAAGCCACGAGAAGGAATATGCGACGGCTTTCGTCGTAATAGAAACCGGTGGGAAAAAGGAGAACTGAAGAAAATGCTAAGAAAAAAAGAGCCAGAAGTTAAGAAGCCTGGAAAAATCTCTTTCAGGTCGAAGGACAAGTGCCTCTGTCCTGTCTGCAACAGGGAATTCGAAAAGGAGGAGCTTTTCAAGGGACGCGTGAACGCGGGCGAGTTGACCGACGAGCTTCACCGCCTGTACGTTCCGACCGCGAAATTCGGCGAGGTCTTTCCGCTCATCTATTCCGTGGGCGCGTGCCCCCGCTGCCATTTGGCTCTCCTCTGGTCGGATTTCATGGCGATAAAGGACGACAAGGCCAGCCTGAACGCCCTCCGCGACGACGACTTGAACAGGCAGAACGCTGTGAAGGCCATCTTCCCGAACTACGACCTGAGGCGCGACAGGACTCTCTTGGACGGAGCCGCCATGTACTATCTCGCGCTCCTCTCCTACGAGAAAATCGACCTCGCCTATTCCCCGACATTCAAGCGCGCCATGCTCTCCGTGCGTCTCGCCTGGCTCTGCGACGAGTTGAACAAGAAGGTTCCAGGGCACAACTACGACTACATCTCAAAGAGGTTCTACAAGAAGTCGCTCTTCTTCTACGGACAGACCCTCATAAACGAGCAGATGGGGACGGAGCCTGTCGGAAACCTCCCGTCATACGGACCCGACACCGACTTCAACTACGGCTACAACGGAATCATCTACATGAACGCCATCCTTGAGTACAAGTACGGGCAGACGAAGGACATGAACCTGCGCTTCAAGAAATTCGGAGAGAACAAACGCTCAATCGCGCGCATCTTCGGAATCGGAAAGTCCAACAAGGAGAAGCCGGGGCCGCTTCTGGAGCACGCGAGGGAACTCTACGACAGACTCAACAACGAGCTGAAGGAAGCCAACTCCATCGAGGCCGACATCCCGGACGACGAAGAGTAGTGCAGGGGATTTTTTGAATTGAAGAACATACTGCTGAACATCTCCTACGACGGAACGGACTTCTGTGGCTGGCAGAGGCAGGATTTCGCCGACAAGGGAAAAGCCGTCCGCACCGTGCAGGGCGAATTGGAAGCCGCTCTGGCAAAGCTTTTGAAGCGGAAGGTCAACCTGTACGGAAGCGGCCGCACGGATTCCGGTGTCCACGCAGCCGGACAGGCTGCCAACTTCTTCTCTCCGATAGACTCCATTCCGCCTGAGCGTTATGTCCAGGCGTTGAATTCGTTCCTGCCGCGCGACATACGAATCAACTCTTCAAGGGAAGTGCCGGAGTCGTTCAACGCGCGCTTTTCCGCTACGAGCAGGACATACCGCTATTTTCTGCACTGCGGCCAAAGCCCCCTCGCGAGCGAGATGCGCTATGTCTGGCCGCTCCACCGCTATCCCGACCTCCGCGTGCTCAACGAGATGGCTTCGTGCCTGAGGGGCGAGATTGACTGCGCCACGTTCGCCGCCGCGGGCGACCAGAGCCTTTCCACGAACAGGTACATCGACAACGCAGTCTTCTATCCCGATTCAACGAACGGCGAGAGGATTGTCTTCGAAATAAGCGCGAACGCGTTCCTCTGGAAAATGGTTCGGAGCCTTACAGGAAGCCTGGTTTTCTTTGAGAAGACGGGGAAGGACGCTTCGTTTTTCAAGAGCGCGCTTGAGAGCCGCGACAGGAAGAGGGCGGGCCCCACAGCTCCCCCGAACGGCCTTTTCCTTTGGAACGTGAGCTTCGACGGAATCAGGCGGCACGTCTGACTGTTCTCCCCTAGAAAATCGAGTCCATCGCGAGCATGAGCGCGAACCCCACCGAGAAGCCGATTGTGCAGATGTCGGTCTTCTCGTCCCTGGTCGCTTCCGGGACAAGCTCCTCGATGACGACGTAGAGCATGGCTCCGGCCGCGAAAGAAAGAAGGTAGGGGAGGAACGGAAGGACCAGCGACGTGAGCAGGATTGTGATTGTCTGAAAACTCGATATTCGGGCTACTTACTTATGCCGCAATTGCTCCGTGCAAGTATGAAATGAATTCCGTAACAGGAACAACATTTCCGTCGAACAATTCCGTAAAATCCAAAGATTTGAACGGGTCGTCTTTGATAAGGTTCTTGACTTCAATATCACCATTTTGAAGGACAAACGTCACAATCTGATGCAGGAATTCTTCCTGTGCTGGATTGAAGTTGTATTTTGAAAGATATTCACTCAAAAGTTTTGTCACTGCTTCCGCATTCATTCCAACGATTTTGCGGACAAAAACTCCAAAAGAAGCGCCTTCGGAAATTGCATCATAATCTGCTTGAGTTCCAAGTTCTTCACAAAGAATATGCTGCAAATCCTGAATGTCTTTTTCGTTCAGCGGCTCAATATTCTTGATTTTGTTTACGGCTTCGCAATCAGTTGTTTCTGCCAGGTAATCAATAACTCTCTGTTTATAGTTCTTGAACTGAGGATTGATATGTTTGCCGTTTTTTTCTATCACTTCGTCCTTGAAATTCGTTTCTACGACTTTCTTTTTTGGAGCATCAAGATATTTGATTAAATCCCTGACTTCCGCTCGTACCGCTTCCAGTTTAGAAACTGTAACTTCTGCCCAGAATTCTGTTGAAAGGAAAGTCTTTAGAATTTCAGATTTTGCCTTGATTTCAGGGATTGTCTGCATATCCAAGAGCTGGGAAATAATCGTCGTGACTTTCTGAAGAGGCTTACTGTAATCTTCCTCGCCCACCAAATGAGAAAGTTCAATATTAAACATCCAGACATCAAACACTTTTGCATTGGATTCTCCGACAACCGCTTCAATCAGAGGAGTTATGACTTTCTTGATTTCTGCGAGCATCAATGGCGTAAGATAATCCCACGTCTTGCTGTCCGAATATTTATCGACTTCCTTTAAGTTGTAGCGGACATTGATGTGGTTTTTATCAAGATTCTGAACCAGAGAAATAAGTTCCGCTTTCCATTTCTCGTAGAAATTAAGGTGCTCATCATTTTCCTGATGCTCGCGTTTCTGAAGCTCATAAACCATATCCAGTTTAAGCTCAAAGATTTTCTGGGAAAGATTGAGTCCGCCGCCAGTAATCTTGCCTTTGGGATTTATGTCAAAGAAATCAAAATTGTCACAGAAGTCAAAAATATAGAAGCCCTGTTTTTCTGAATAAGACTTGAGTTCTGCATTTGTGATTCCTTCTTTTCCTTTACCGAAGAATTCTTTTGAAGGGCTGAATACATTAAAATCCTTGCAGACCCGGGTTCCGCGTCCAATCATCTGCCAAAACTTGATTACGGAATACACCCTCTTAAAGAAAACGAGATTCAAAACTTCTGGCACGTCAATTCCAGTGTCGAGCATATCTACCGAAACTGCGATGACAGGCTCTTTTTCGCTCATCTTAAAATCATCGATGATTGTTCCAGCCTTGCTTACACTGTAATCTACAAGCTGACAGTAATCATCTCCTTTAGCGGGATAAAGGTCTTTAAAAGTTTCTACGATTTTTTTTGCATGGTCGTGGTCTACCGCAAAGATAATGGATTTTCCGAGCCTTTCGCCATTATCCACGCGGAGACCCTCATTCATCAATGTCTCAAGAACAAGTTTGATTGTTGGAATGTTGATGATATTTTTGTAGAACTCATTGCCCTGCTTTTCTTTTTGCGTCTCAGGCAATTCTTCTTCTTCGGCAAAGACTTCATCATATTCTTTCTTCTCAGCATCCGTCAGTTCAGAATACTTCGCGCCATTTTTGAGGCGTGCCGTCGTTTTGTCAATGGCGGCATAATCCACAAGGAAGCCTTCTTGAACGGCGGTGGGGTAGTCATAACTGAATGTCGGGTGACCAACTTCAAGTCCAAATAAAGAGTATGTGTCTTCCTGACCTTCCTGGTCTTTTGGAGTTGCGGTAAGACCCAGAACAAGCGAATCAAAATAGTGGAAGATGGCCTGATATTTGTTGTAGCAGGAGCGGTGACATTCATCGATGATGATTAAATCAAATCTGCCGATTCCAAACTTCTTTTCATCTGTATCAAGAAGATTAAGCATTGTGGGGTAAGTGCTCAAAATAACATTCGCATCAAAATCCCGCTGACTTCCGCTTACTTCTGAAATTGCGCAAAGAGTTGCATTAGGAAGATATTTTGCAAAAGCCTTTTTTGCCTGGTCTACAAGTTCCGTTCTGTCTGCAAGAAACAAAACATTTTTTACCCAGTCATTGCGCATTAAAATATCAACAAGAGAAATAGCAAAACGAGTCTTTCCTGTTCCTGTTGCCATAACATTCAAAGCTTTTCGCTTGAAACCAGAATAAGCAGTACAAACAGCCGTACATGCGTTTTGAATAAAATAGCGGTCAGAGATTTCCTGATTTACACGAGTATCTTTGATTGCGCCAAGTTTGCGACGAACAATAAGAGAATGGAGTTCTTTTAATGAATAATAACCAAATACACGGCGGGCAGGACCTCCGACTCCATCAATCATATAAATCTGATAGCCGTTTGTATAGAAAATAACAGGCATTATGCCGAACTTGTCTTTTAGTGCCTGAGCATAGATTTTTGCCTGTTTTGCACCAGTGTCCACATCTTTGCAAGTGCGTTTTGCTTCAATAACGGCGAGAGGTTTTCCGTCGGTGTCATAAAGAACATAGTCTGCATAGCCGACTCCTGTTGGAAAATCACTAGAAACAGGAATATTAGTAAGTTTTGTTTCAATGCAAGCAGTTTCTGCTTTTACGGCTTCCTTAATATCACAAACAGACCAGCCAGCTTCACGAAGATCCATATCGATGAGAGCTGCACGAGTTTCAGCTTCCGTGTAATCAATGCTGCTCGTCATCTTTGTGTCTGTGGCGATTTTTCCTTTCTGAGCTTGAGTAAATGCGGATTTTTTTACTTTTATGATTATTTTCTTCTTTGTTTTTTCCGCTTCGGCAGCAATCGGAACGGCATTTGTTACGGCATCTTTATTAAAAGGAAGATAAGAGGAAATGATTCCAAGAAACTTCAATATCTCGCAGACAGAGTCGTAAAGAGAATGCAGGCAGAGCATGGCCATACGATTATTGATAGGTTCTGCATGGCTTGCCATGTTTCCGAGCTTTCGGACATTGTGAACGGCACTTAACTGCGGCTCTTCAAGATATGATTTGAACTTGTAATCTTCGATGAGACCAAAAAGGTCCGAGTACTCTGAATACTGCCCATACTTTGTTATGTAAAAAAGCTTGATTGCACATTCCAGTCCATTGCGGGCAGAACGCACGGAAGCATCAGGAAACTGACTTACAAAAACTTCTGCCTGATTGCAGTAATTATACAAATCGCTTAATTCAGAGTATTGTTTCAGAAAATCAAAGTTCATAGTCTCTTGCTCCAATATCTGGAAAGTATTCAATTGATATTTGTCCGGATCCTGACTATAATATAGTATTACTAACTCGTGAAGGAAACAGGCTGGGTTCCCGTCTGGGAGTAGGCGAAAGGCTTAGAATCCTTTGCCCCTGAGGTTAGTATCTGTCTATTATATCACAAGAAATTGGTTTTTGTGATAAAAATGTAACAACTTAGATTAATGGTTGTTGTTTTTGTATAAACATGTTTGAGAATCTAAAATTACCAAAAAAAATTACTCCATCTCCAATAGCAGAAGCTGTTTTTGAAATTCGCTTTACAAGTGATATCCCTGGAACCGCTTTATGTGGAATGTTCTATCCCGTTATTTCAAAGATATTTCCTGGAACTTCAATAGATGAACTTCCTATTTTGCAGTTACCTCCTGTTGTTCGTGATAATGATCCGAATCTTAAGTTCCAACCACACTATAGACTGATAAAGGATAATTTTATCTTTGCTTTTGGACCGACTTCAATTTCATTTAGTTGTATAGCTCCGTATTCAGGTTGGGAGCAATGGTCAAATTTCTTTTTATCTATTATAGATGGGCTTGCAAATATTGAAACCTTAAAGAATATAAAGATTAATAGACTTGGTTTAAGATATATAGATCATATTGATGGTAATCTTTTTGAAAATACAAAAACAACAATTTGTATTTCAGATACTTCTTTGGCTTCTTCCAATACACAGCTTCATTCTGAGTTTACAGAAAATGACATTTTAATAATTTTAAACATGATGAATGGAATGAAACAAATTAATAAAGAATCTTTTTCTGTCTTCGATATAGATTGTGTAAAAAGTTGTAATTCAACTTTTGATTCTTTTCGAAAAGATATAATAGAAACAGGATTCTTAAATGATTTACATGAAACAAACAAGAGATATTTCTTTGGTTTATTAAAAGATGATTTCTTGGCAAAATTGAATCCAGAATTATAGGAGGAAAAACAATGTTAGCATATGCTCAACCTGTAACAATTCAAAGTCCAAGTTTGTATTCTTACAATTTAGAAAATTCCTCTATTTGTCGAGAAGTATCAAATTCTTCTTATTCTGAACGCTATTCTGACTTTAATTGCACTCTGTATTTATTGAATTATCTTTCACAAAAAATGCAACAGTTGGATATTTGTAAACAAAAAGCTAATGAAAGATTATTTAAAAAAACAGGCAAGAGATTAACACCTGATCAAACAAAATGCATTAATGCAATTATTCAATGTGATTATACAAAAAAGCCTCTCATCAGTTTCTACGAAGATAAAATTAAAGTTCAGCTTGATTCTGGTAAAAATCAATATATGATTGATTTTAATGTAGTTGACTTTGACGGAACGGTTCTTGTTGGATTATATAAAAATTCTGAATATACAATTAAACAGGTTCTTCTTTCTGATTTACAAAATGTAATAAGAGGTTAAATTGTATCCTCAGAAATTACTACCTCGAAAATCAAATGTCTCTCCCGTAATTAACGAAGATTCGATGTTTGTTAGAATTTTGCGTGAATTTCCTTATGACTGTATTGAAGATGAGGAATTTCTTCCTGAAATTTCAGATGCTATTTTAGCTCCGAATGGAGATTTAGAGGTTTATTCGCTTTCTTTGTATATCTATGGTGTTTATAACGAAAATCATTTTGATATCGTTGTAACTGATAAAGATTATTTTGCATATTGGGATGGTAACGAAGAACTTACAGATGTACCTTTCGAACTTCAGGAACGTTATGCTATCTTCTTGAAAGCGAATTCCCTAAAAGATAAATTTATTGAATTTATAAATGATAAAGGTGAAAAAGATTTTTATCATCTGCATTATGCTCACAAACCAACTCGTTCAAACTTCTGGCATTTTGAGTTATTTGTAACTAAAAACGATGAAGAAACTCATGTTCCAAGAAAATCTGGCGCAACACGTAAGTCTGTTGCAGAGAAAATAAAGGAAGACATTCTGTACTTTGCTGCAAAAGATGTGAAAGATAAGTTCTTCGAAGTTTTTAGAGATTTACTGTAATAAAGATGTCTTTACATATCTAAAGATTTATAGTAATTACAGAACTGTTTTACATTTTCAACATTCTTGTCCATTTCTTCTGTTACTTCCTTATAATCAAAGAAATAAGAAGTACCACCAATTAATCGTTCAAAATAATAAATCATTGCTGATTCAAAAACAGATTCTGCTTTACCATCTTCAAAATCATACCATAATTTATGAGTATTAATATGAAATTGTGCACTCGGATCTGATAGGATTGGACTCTGTGCAATCAGAGAATTAAAAGAATCACATAGTAAAGCATGATAAGCAGTGCTTCCTATTGTTACCTGATTATTTCCAATATCATATGACAAATGTGAGTTTCTCCAATCAAAATTAAGTTCTATACTAAGTGCATAGAAAAATTCAAAACAAAGAATAGACTTATCTAGTTTTTTATCATTATCAAATACTATCCCATTTGTTAGTATTATTTTTCTTATTGCTTGTTCTAAGATTCTAGGCGTAATTGTTGAAGCAATAATTTTAATTTTTCCTATTAAGTCAAAACTACATGTATTTACATGTTCAAATGTTTCAAATAATGCTGGATACTTCTTTTCTATTTCTTCATTATATTCAGCCTTTGGTACATCTAATCCAAATGTAATAAACTTTGACAGATAAGCTTTGATTCTATCTTTTTTCTCATTTTCATATCGACGTTGGTCTGTACCATTGTAAACTTCTGGAAGAAAAATCTGTGCTACATTATTCTCAATTTGAGTCTTATCAATTCCATAAATAATCTGAATATTGTTCACATTCTGGCTGATATGATGCATTCGTTCCAAAACTTTTATAGCGTGTTCTGGTAAACAGCGGTCGAGTTCATCTACAATTACGACAACTGTTTTTCTGAAGAAATCTTATTCAAGCCTTTTATCATCGAATTCATCAACTGATTCAAATCATAATGAGGATCATATTGCCTGATTTCTTTTTTGACCTTATCTTTATACTTTTCGAATTCCTTTTTAACAGATGCACCGAAACAAAACAGACTTGGGATATGAAAAGTTTGAGAATCAATAATCGAAAATAAAGGATTTTTCTGAATTGCATCCAAAGTATCTAGGAGTTTTTCCTTTATCATCAGTTTTACAGCTTGATAATTTTTCTGAGCTTCTGGAGTTTTAAAGATAATTGAGTTTTCTGACTCTAACTGTTCTTTCAGACTAATTAGTAAAGAAACCAGCGGCCCATCATAATAATCATACTTCCAAGCATTGTATCTGAAAACACAATAACGTCCGCCAGCAATCCCTTCATCTTGAATTTCATATAGATTTTCAAAAACTCTATCTAATATCCATGACTTACCACATCCCCATTCTCCCTGAATAGAAAAAGATGCTTTCAAATTGTTTTTTGAATGATATTCAACTGTAGAAATAATTTTATCAATAAATTCTTGTCGGTTAAGAATGTCTATTTCTGCTAACATTTTGACTTACTTTCAATAAGCTTATCTATATCTGCATAAGCATTTTCCAGAGCTTCGCTATGATACATTTCATACATGTTAAAGATATAATCTGTTAGATTTAATTCATCCAGCTTGTGAAGAATTTTATCAGCTGTTGTATTTTTGTAACGAGCATACTGTTCCATAAGGAACGTAAAGAATTCCATTTCTTTTGACATTTAATCTCTCCTTAGATACAGGGAATTGCGAGGTTCTCCTGTAACAAGTTCAGCTTCCCACATATCAAAAATTCCGGCAGGGCTGAATTCCCACATTTCGAGTTCAGGATTGCAAAGCATCTGATAGGTTTTAGAAAACAAGAACTTTCTGTAGGAATCCATAATTGGATATCCATATTTATTGCTTATAAGCAGAGAAACTTCGTTATCATAAAACTGAAGGATGTATGGCAGTTCTTTTTCCATTTATTTTACCTACAATTTTATTTCATTCTACCACAGTTTCACTGAAAACTCACCCAAAGTATTCGTCGCACGCAGGCGTGCTTAACAAATTTTGCTACGCAAAATATTCCTGCATTCTGCTGTCCAGCAGTTCCTGCAAGTCCGCAATCTGCTGTTTTACCAGCGATTTTGATTTGTCGATTTGCTGGACGAAGGTGGCGAATTGGTTTTGAAGTTCGAGTGGGGGAACGGGAATCTTAATTTTTCGTATTTCTGAAAGATTCAATGTTTTTTGTGCAATTCCTTTTACCCGTTCTTCTATTTGCTTTTGTGCATCTGGTGACAATAGAGCGCCATGAAAATAAATGCTGTTTATTAAATCCTTCTTTGGCTTTAAGTATGCTATATGCCTTTGGAATAAAAACTTATTATCGGTTTCAACAATAGCAGGATGTCCGTATGAACCTACAGTTGATAGGAGAACATCTCCAATTTCTATAGGAGTTCTTTTATAGAGTTCTTCATAAGTTTTTTCAGAAATAAACTTTTCCGTTTCGTATGTTATTTTATTTCCTGCAATATTTGATACAAACAAAAAAGGAATACCAGTGGTTGTAAACTTCGGTGGTTGATGTGTACCATCTGTTATAATCGAACAAATATTTTCTAATGTCTGAAACTCTAATGTTTGGTTATCACCAAACATCTCGACAAATTCGGATTTTACCGCTTCATCTAGCAAAGAAAGCTGCTGTTTTTTGTTGTCGATTGCGGATTGGATTGTGTCCAAGTGGGCGGCGATTTTGATTTGCTCTTCTTTATCTTCTATGATTGAGACCTCAAAATTTTTTAATGATTCCTTTTTTATATTTGGCATTGCGGCACCAGTTCTCAATTCCATTATTCCATTTTGAGATGCTTTTAATGAATAAAACAAGAACTTTGGATAAGCATTGATATCAGTTAATCTATAACAATGACAACCACACCAAAACCTTTCATTAACATAATTCACATAGCCACAAGATGCACCACCTTCTGAGATAAGAACCGCTTCTCCAGATGTATTGAAATCATTATAGAAACCTGATTCCTTTATACCGCCATTTATATAACGATAAGAATTTGAGTCATCAAGTGATTTTGTATCTATTTGTTTTCCTTTTTCGATATTACAAATCTCTTTCAGTTTCTTTTTCATTCTCTCATTTCTCCATTATCAATTCTCAATTAGTGAACGCCGTTAGGCGTGAGCAAAGCCGTGTGGCAATCCCCATTGTCGGTTCGACACTGCTCACCGACCTAAGCATGGTTGCTGAGCGAAGTCGAAGCACATCTTTCACTTTCTCCTGTTTAAAGAGATTGCGTTAGCAATCTCGAATCCGTGTGACATTCCTCACAAGTTCTGCAAAATTGCACTAATCAACGAACTATCCAAAATCTCGAACGCAAAGCACTTTTTGCCCAAATCTTTAAGACTAGCGCCGACGTGGTACAAAACCGCATTGTCGATTATCAAAAATCGGTCGTGCATTTTCGTCGTGTGCTTCACGGTCAGCGTTGGATATTGAGCATTGAATTTTTGCACGTCTTGCGCGGTGAGCTTTGTTTTTGGGTCGGTGTAAATCGTCACGTTCACGCCGTTCTGCTTTTTTGCAAGTCGCTCCAGCACCGAAAAATCCACATAGCCGTCAATCAAGATTATTTCGCTCTTTGCCTGTGCCAAAAATGATTCGAACTTTGCATACGCATCGAAAATCTGCCCCTGAAAGAAAATGCCCTGCTTTTCTTCGACGTTGTATTTGTCCATGAGATTGAAAAGTTCGTCAATGCGCTTGTCTGCTTCTTTTTGGTGAAGCTCGTTTGAAATTTGCCTTCGCTCAATAAAATCCAGCCTTTCAAAAATCTGCGCGTTAGAAGCGAGAAAATGCCGCATTGCGACAAAAGCCCGCATTATTTTGATGTTGACCTCGACAGCCTGAGGACTTCGCAAAACTGAAGACAACATAGCAACGCCCTGCTCTGTAAAGGCATAAGGCGCAACTGTTGAATGTTTGAGCGAATTGAACCGATCACAATTTGTGACCAGTTCAGTTTTCTCTGATTCTTCCAAAGCAAACATAAAATCTTCGGGGAATCGCTCGATATTGCGCTTTACCGCTTGATTCAATACACGTGTTTCCACTCCGTAAAGTTCTGCCAAATCTCGGTCAATCATCACCTGCTTGCCACGAATGACCAGAATCTTTGATTTTATTGTGTCTTCCGTGCTTATGATTTCATTTTCCATTTTAATCTCTCTGTTCTCCATTCTCACCCCCGTGAACGCCGTTAGGCGTGAACAAATCCGTGTGGCAATCCCCATTGTCGGTTCGACTCCGCTCACCGACCACGGTTGCTGAGCTGTTCCCTGAGCGAAGTCGAAGGGAGTCGAAGCACCGTTTTTAGTTTTCCTCGTCACACTGCAACTCACTCATAATCTGAGAAAACTGCTTTTCGAGCTCGTTGATTGAAGCAAAGATTTCTTTTACAGGGCGGTATTCCTTCTTTTCAACTTCTTTTTTCTGATACTTGTTGAAAGAGAAAACATAATCGTTATCAACAATTTCCTGTTTTTCTACGAGGAAAGATTTTTCATAATGAGTTCGTTCTGCTTCTTTGTCGCGGTTGTTCCAGCGGTTGATGATGTCGGGAATGTCGTTCGCTTCGATTGCATCGCGCTTTTGGTCAAGGCTGAAACCGTCGTTTTCCATGTTGTACATCCAGACTTTGTCTGTTCCGCCAGCATTTGTTTTTGTAAAGATAAGGATTCCTGTCTGAACTCCAGAATATGGATAGAAGACTCCGCCCGGCATAAAGATAATGCCTTCGAGTTTTTGATTTTCCACAAGTTCTTTGCGGAGTTTTGTGTAGGCTTTGTCGTTTGTGTTGTTCAAAACGCCAACAGGAATAATGCTTACACAGCGACCACCGACTTTAAGAAGACGCAAGAATAGACTCAGGAACAAAAGCTCTGTCTTCTTTGTTCCGCCACTAATCTGGATGAGGGACTTTGCAACGGTGCTTGGGTCAAGGCTGCCGCTGAATGGCGGGTTTGCAAGGATGAGTGTGTGCGAGTCTTTTTCCTCGTAATCTTCGCCCAAAGAATTGTTGTATTTGATTGTCGGGTTTTCCACTCCGTGCAAGGTCATATTCATACAGCCGATTCTGAGCATGTCTGTGTCGGTGTCAAAACCCGTGAACATCTTATTGTGAAAATGCTGATTGTTTGTTTTGTTCGTGAGTTCCTTTGCGTAGTGCTCCTGAATGTATTTTGCACTTTCGCTAAGAAATCCCGCTGTTCCCATTGCAGGGTCGATGATTGTATCTGTAAGACCTGGCTTTGCGATTTCCACCATCATGTCGATTATGTGGCGGGGAGTGCGGAACTGGCCGTTGTCGCCGCTGGTTGCCATTTTTGAAAGCAGGTACTCGTAGCAGTCGCCCATCATGTCCGTCTTGCTGAATCCAAGGTCAGGGTCGCTAAGAGCTTCAATCATTTTGCCTAAGATATACGGATTTGAAACTGCGAACTCCGCTTTCTCCATGTATTTTGCAAAGGAAGTCACTTTGTCGCCGTGGAGTTTTTTGATGAACGGAAAAACATTGTTCTTGAGGTTGTCGAACTTTTTGCCGTTGTCGCCCCATGTGCTGAAAACGCTCCAGCGGAGGTCCGCATAGGAACAGTTGATTTTGTCTTCTTCGTCGATGTAGAAGCCTTCCTTAAAAAGAAGGTCGTAGTCTTCAAGATTCACTTCCAGTCCCGCCGCGACGAGGCTGTTTATTTTCCTCTCGATTTTAATCTGGTTGTCGTCCAGCATTTTTATAAAAATGAGATATGTTATCTGCTGAATGTCAATCCACGGGTTTGTCATCTGATTCGACCACATTGCGTCCCAAAGATTGTCGAGCTTGTTTTTGATTTCACCTGTTATCATTGTTCCATGTCCTTTTCAATAATTGCTTGATTATAGCATAAAAAAACTATATTTTTGTTCCCTTGCCCTAGAACACCGAGTCCATCGCGAGCATGAGCGCGAACCCCACAGAGAAGCCGATTGTGCAGATGTCGGTCTTCTCGTCCCTCGTCGCTTCCGGGACAAGCTCCTCGATAACGACGTAGAGCATGGCTCCGGCCGCGAAAGAAAGAAGGTAGGGGAGGAACGGAAGGACCAGCGACGTGAGCAGGATTGTGATTGCCGCCGCGACAGGCTCCACGGCTCCAGAGAGGGTTCCGTAGATGAACGACTTCATTTTTCCGTTGCCTTCGCTTTTCAGCGGCATGGAGACGACCGCTCCTTCAGGAAAATTCTGTATGGCGATTCCGACCGAAAGCGCGATTGCGTCCGCGAGGGAGATTGCGTTTCCTCCGCTCATGGAACTTGCGAAGACGACACCGACGGCCATGCCTTCCGGGATGTTGTGCAGCGTGATTGCCAGGAAAAGCATCATCGTCCTGCTGGTCTTCTTCACGGACGATTCAGGCCCTTCCGGTTTGTTCGCCATGGCGTGCAGGTGCGGCGTGATTTTGTCGAGCAGGAACAGAAAGCCGATTCCGAGGAAGAAGCCCACGAGAATCGGTACGACAGCCATCTTCCCCATGTCCTTGTTCATCTCGGCCGCGGGAAGGAGAAGCGACCACACGCTGGCCGCGACCATCACGCCCGCGGCGAAGCCCAAAAGCAAACGCTGGACGGAATCGTTCATCCTCTTCTTCATCAAAAAAACGCAGGCCGAGCCGAGTGTCGTCCCCAAGAACGGAATCGAAAGCCCCAGCGCGATTGAATCCATTTTCACCTCCTGTCCATTCATTCTAGCTGAAAAAACGTCCGGCAACACCGTTTTCCCATCTAAATGATAGCCTTTTCTCAAGAGAACGCTTTTTTCCTTTACAACCCGAATTTTGTTTTGTAGATTGAAAATCATCATTCGGTTGAAGCCGAAGTATTTTTTAGTCAAGGAGTTTGATATGAACGAAACTTTGAAGGTTCTTGAGTCTAGGAGAAGCTGCAGGAAATTCGTCGCGGGCAAGATGCCGAGCGAGGATGAGTTGAAGGCCGTCGTCAGGGCAGGCACTTTCGCGCCGAGCGGAATGGGGAAGCAGCCCGTGAAGATTTTGGTCGTGACGAACAAGGATTTGCGCGACAGGATAAGCGCGGAGAACGCGAAGATTCTCGGACGGGAAGGGTTCGACCCGTTCTACGGCGCGCCCGCCATTCTCGTCCTCGTCGCCGACAAGGCATCCCCGATGCGGCATTTCGACGGCGCGCTCGTGGCCGGAAACCTTCTGAACGCCGCGGAGAGCCTGGGACTCGGCGGAATCTGGATCCACCGTGCGAAAGAGGAGTTCGACTCGGACTTTGGAAAGAAAATCCTCTCGGACTTGGGCATCGAAGGCGACTACGAAGGAATCGCGCACATCGCTCTCGGCTACCCGGAGGAGGGCGGGAAGGCCCCAGCCGCTCCGAGAAAGGAGAACGTGTACTGGGTGAGGTGAGCCGGTTTCCCCCTCACAAAAGCGAGGAGGGGTCCACGTCGCATTCGATGTAGAGGTTGCTTGGTGTGCGGTAGCCGTAGATGAACTCACGCGCCATGGCCTGCATTATCTGGATGTTGGGGCCGCGGAGGAGAATCTGGTTCCTGTAGTTGTCGTTCAGCTTGTATATCGGGCATTCGGAGGGACCGAGGATTTCGGTCTCGTCGCATTGCTCTGCCGTCTTTGGGTTCTTGCTCTGCCTGCGGATTTTGTCGAGTATGTCGCCGAGGAGGCTTCCGCCCTTGTCGGCCATCACCTCGCTCACTTCCTTCGACGGCGAGCGGAACACGAGCTGCACCATGCGCGAGAACGGAGGGAAGCCTGTCGCCTCCCTGACCTCAATCTCTTCGTCGTAGAATCTGCTGATTTCACCGTGCACGGCGTAGTCTATCGGCTCGTTCAACGGGTTGTAGGTCTGGACGAGAACTTTTCCGTCCGGGAAGAACCTGCCGGCTCGGCCCGCGACCTGCGTTATGAGGGCGAACGTCCTTTCCGAGGCGCGGAAGTCCGGCATGTGCAGTCCCGTGTCCGCCTGAACCACGCCCACGAGCTTGAGGTTCGGAAAGTTCAAGCCCTTGGCGACCATCTGCGTTCCGAGGAGGATGTCGTACTCGCCTTTCTTGAACGCCTCGATTTTCTCCGGGAGCTCCTTCGCCGTAACGCTGTCCGTGTCGAGCCTGATGACGCGGGCGAGCGGGAATTTCGCCTTCACCTCGTTCTCTATGTACTCCGTCCCGAATCCCGAATAGCCGATGTCGAGGGAGCCGCATTCCGGGCAGCTCTGCGGCTGCTCGACCGACCAGCCGCAATAGTGGCAGCGGAGCCTTTTGTCCTTCCTGTGCAGAGTCATCGACACTGAGCAGTTCTTGCACTTCATGTCGTATCCGCACGAGTTGCACCTGAAGTAGTGGGAGAAGCCGCGCCTGTTCAGGAAGAGAATCGTCTGCCTCTTCTCCTTGAGAGTCTCGTCGATTTCCTTCCTCAGTTCGGGCGATATGCATCCGGTATCGGCCGGGCATTTCGTCAGGTCCACGCATTCTATAGTCGGCATCGCGCCGCCGGCGAGCCTTTTCGTGAGCGTGTGGGGGATTATCGTCCTGTCCTTCATCATCTTCCACGCCTCCACGCTCGGTGTCGCGCTCCCCATCAAGAGCGGAATCTTGTGTCTGAAACACCTGTGCATGGCCACCTGCCTGGCGTGGTATCTCGGAGTCGAGCCCGACTTGTACGAGCCGTCGTGCTCCTCGTCTATTATGATTAGCCCAAGGTCGGGCACCGGGGCGAAAACCGCGCTTCTCGCCCCCACCACCACGCGCGCCTCTTTCGAGAGGATTCTGTTCCATTCCTTGAGCTTCTGGCTCGGGGTTAGGGCGGAGTGGAGTACCGCCACGGTGTCTCCGAATCTCTCTTGCACCGCGTCCACGACCTGCTTTGTGAGCGATATTTCAGGGACGAGGTAGATGACTCCCTTGCCTTTCGCGAGGATTTCGTCGGCCGTCTGCAGGAACACTTCTGTCTTGCCCGTTCCCGTGGGGCCGTAGAGGTAGTGGAGGAGTTTTCCGTCTTCTTTCTCCGATTCCGCGATTATTTCGTCTACCGCTCGCCGCTGTTCCTCGGAAAGTTCCTTCTTTTGGAAATCCGTGTTGTCGGCGTCCGAGAAGCCCATCCCGCTGATTTCCGTCTCCCTCTTGCCGCCCGGAATCATCATCGATATGGCTTCTCCAATCGAACAGATGTAGAAATTCGACACCCAGTTCGCCATCTCGATTGTCTCTTCCGTGAAGGTCCTCTCCTTGTCTATGACTTTCTTTATTGGGCGTATCTTTGCCGGGTCGAATCCGAGATTTTCGGGCAGCTCGTCGAATTCGCCTATGACGAAGCCCTTCGCGCTCGAGTTCCCGAATCTCATGTCGACACGTTTTCCGACGAGGCTTTCCCCCTCCAAGTCCGGGAGGTTTTGGTATGTGAAGGACTGGAGCATCGGCTTGTTCAGCACTATTTCCAAATATTTTGCCATTTCGTTCTTCTCTTTCTTAAAAAAAACAGTTCTATTGCTTTTCGTATTCGGGATTGAGCTGCCGGAGTTTCTCGCGGAAAATTTTCAGGTCCTCCCATGCGGTCCTCTTGTTCCTCGGGTCGTGCAGGAGCGCGCTGGGGTGGTATGTGGCCATGAGCGGGATTCCGTTGAAGTCTAGGATTTGGCCGTGCAGTTTTATCACTCCGTTCGATGTCCTGAGCAGATTCTTCACAGCGGTGCTTCCGGCCGCAAGAATCGCTTTCGGCTTGAGCACGGCTATCTGCGCTTGGAGGAAGGAAATGCAGGCGTCTGTCTCTTCCGGGAGCGGGATTCTGTTCTTCGGCGGGCGGCACTTTACGATGTTCGCGATGTAGCAGTTCGTCGTCCTCGAAAGTGATATCGCCGCGAGCATCTTGTCCAGAAGCTGCCCTGCGGGGCCCACGAACGGAAGTCCGCTCAAGTCCTCCTGCTCGCCAGGCCCCTCTCCCACGACGAGCACGAACGGGTTCTCCACGCCCATGCCGGGGACTGTGTTCGTCCTTCCCTCGCACAGGCGGCACCTTCTGCAGGCGGCGATTTTCTTCGCCAGACGGTCGAGCTTTTCTCTTTTTCCGTCAAAATCCGCGCCCGTTTGACCGCCTTTCCCGGATGACGATATCTCTTCGAGCAGGCTGTCGGCGAGGGACGCTTCCGCCTTCGTCTCCATGTCGTCTATGAGGTTCGGAGTCTCCTTCGGGAATGTGGGGGATGAGAAGCCGTATATGCAGTCGGAAGATTTTTTTAGCAAATCGTATATCTTCAGTTTGTCGTTTCGTGTCATTTGTTCGATTTTAGTGCAATTTTGTTGAATTGTTTACCTTGTAGTGGTTTATTGTTTTTCGACTAAAAGTTATCTTTTAAAAACGTATGAAAATCGCAATGTTCACGGACGCATACTTTCCGCGCATCAACGGCGTGGCGGTTTCTGTCCGCTCCTACGCAGGCGAGCTGACCAAGCTCGGCCATGAGGTCGCCGTGGTGTGCCTCGAATATTCCGAGGAGCAGCAGAGGACGTCTTCCTTCGACGAGAAGAGCAACGACAGGATGTCTCCGTTCAAAATCATCAGGATTCCTTCCTCCAAGACGCTTTTCTCCAAAGAGGACAGGATGATTCGAATCGACAAATGGCTGCTCATTAAAAAGACCATGGATCGTTTCCGCCCGGACGTGATACACATCAACTCCGAGTGGACTGTCGGCTATTTCGGGGCGATGTACGCGAGGCACCGCCACGTTCCGTTCGTCTTCACGTTCCACACGATGTGGGAGGACTACCTCGCGAACTACGTCAACTTTCTCCCCGACTTCACACTGAGGAAAATCGGGCGCAGCGTGGTGAAATTCTACCTGAAGCGGGCGAACGTCATAATCGCGCCCACCGAGAGAATCGCTTCCGTCGTGAGGGACTACGGCATTGACAAGAGCGTGGACATCCTTCCAACGGGAATCCCGGACGAGCAGTTCCAGTACTCTTTCGCGCGCTCTTTCCAGATTTCATCCAGGCTCAACAAGACTTTCCCGCAGCTCAAGGGAAAGAAGATTCTGCTTTTTGTGGGGCGCATAGTGAAGGAGAAGAACCTTCCGTTCCTTTTCGACGTGCTCTCACGCGTGAGGGAGAGGTTCCCCAAGACCGCGCTTCTTTTCGTGGGCGGCGGGCCTTACCTTGAGGAGCTTGAGGAGGAGGCCGAGAGCCGGGGGCTTTCCGATTCCGTGGCGTTCGCTGGCTACATCGGGAGCGACGACCTCGTGTACTTCTACCGCATGGCGAGCGTTTTCGTCTTCCCGAGCAAGACCGAGACGCAGGGGCTAGTGACCGTCGAGGCGATGCTCTCCGGGCTTCCAGTCGTGGCGATTGGCGAGATGGGGACGGTGGACGTGATGGACGGAGACCACGGCGGCTTCATGGTGGCCGACGACCTGGACGAATTTTCCGGGCGTGTGGTGGAGCTGATGTCGAACCAGAATTTACGGAAGCAGAAGTCGAAGGAGGCTCTTTCGTGGGGGGCGAAGTGGAAGATTTCGAACCTCACCCCGACGCTGGTCAAGTGCTACGAGAAGGCCGTGAAGATTGTGGAGGGCTTCTACGATTCCGAATCCGAGAAGCTCTGGGACGAATTCGACTCGGAATTCCGCATGGAAGTCGGGATAGATGAGTCGGACTTTGAAATCCGGGACGGTTTCGAGGGCGATGAAAAATAATTGCGGCGAAAGTCGAGTTTTTACAGTGCAACTACGATATGCATAAACTCGGCATTCGACCTAATAATTTGAATTTTTGGACAGGGGATTTTTTATGAGAAATGTGTTGCGCACGGGCGCGTCTTTTTTCGCGCCGCTTTTTTTCTGGGCGTTCTGCCAGTTCGCTTCCTACGCGTCTCCACGTGGTGCGCAGGAGCTTATAGAGAGCGGCCACTGGGTCTACGACGCGTTCAAGGAAGTCTCGCTCGAATGCGGGCTTGTGAACTTCGCCGACTCCACTCCGATTTCGATTCAGCAGCTAAAACTCTACATGAGCGAAATTGATGAAGAGAAGCTCAGCGAGTCGGGGAAAAGGCAGCTTGAGAGAATCAACTCTTACATTGCCGAGTCGAACCTTTCGTTCGGATACGACATCTTGTCGATTGGAATCGAGCCTTCCGTGAGCCTCGAAGGTTTCTACAAGAGCGAGGACGACTTGGACTGGGTGTGGGACAGGTACGAGAGGAAGCCGATGCTCGGAGTTCCGTTCAAGATAACAGTGGGCGACTACGTTACGATGAGCATGGATACGATTCTTTCCCAGAACAAGGGCGCGTCATTGCACGACGACAACTACACCAACATCCTCTACAACCCCGACGACTTCGACATCAACTTTCCAGACACTGCCTACTTGAGCACCGGCATGATGCTTTCGGAGAAGACCGGCTTCGCCTTCCAGCTCGGGAAAGGTTCGAGGAACATCGGCGACACCATGATGGGAAGCGTAATCTGGTCTGACTATCTCACGGGCGTCTCCTACGGCCAGCTCGAATTCTACTGTCCAGTCTTCAAATACACTGGCACCGTCTCGCAGTTCAACGTGGACAAGTACGTCTACGCCCACCAGATTGACGCCCGCTTCTTCAAGAAATTCCAGCTCACCGTGTTCGAGGGGCTTCTGGTCTACGCGCCGCTTGAGCTACGCTACCTGAACCCGTGGACGATTCTGCACGGCTGGGCGGCATGGAGGGACTACGAGCCTAAAGAGGACGACCCTGAGAGCCACACCTGCGACTACATGGGCGTGAAGGCGCAGTTCGCCCCTGTGGACAATCTCCGCGTCTACGGTCTCTTCGCGATGACGCAGTTCCAGACGGCCTACGAGAGGTCGAACTACCCGGACACTCCGACCCCGAACGGACTCGGCGCGCAGCTGGGGACCGAGTATTACATACCGTACAAAGGCGGCCGCTTCCGCTTCGGAATCGAGGGCTACTGGGCCGACCCGTACCTCTACATAAAGGAAAGCCCGAACTGGTCCATGGTGAGGACGTACAGCGAGAACATGGGCGACAAGGCCATCTTCTACGAGTGGATTGGCTCTCCGTTCGGCCCCGACACGATTTCGGGCGAGCTGCAGGCGGGCTACGAGGTTCCGGGAAAGTGGTCTGTCAACTTCACATACCTTTTCATGGCGAGGGGGGAGCAGTCCGGCACGAACGTTTTCAAGTACTACGACGAGAACGGCGACGTGAGGTGGGGCGGACAGAAGACCGAATTCGACACCGACAATACAGAGGACACCTCGTGGTGGGCCTATCCCGACAAGGACGGACAGCCCGACACATGGGAGAGCAACCGCGACAAGTCGTCTCCGTCGGGCACTGTCGAGTACGTGAACCGCTTCGCCGTCCGGGGCGTCTACCACGCGAACGACTGGCTCAAGTTCACTTTGCAGCCCGCGTTCGTCTTCACGTTCAACAACGGAAACGTATCGGGCGAGAGCCGGCAGGGAATGGAGGTCGCGTTCGCCGTGGACATCGACTTGTGCAAATTAAAGAAATAGATTGAAAGGTCGAATGTCGAGTTTATTCATACCGTAGTTGCAGAAACAAGCTCCCAGCGGGAACCCGCCAACAAAAACGGCAGTACCGCTCCGCGGTGGCTGAGTGTTTTTGTTGACGGAACCCCGCTTCCGCTCGTTTCTGCCATTGCACTGTGAAAACTCGACTTTCGACCTGAAAAATAATTTGAAGAAAAAAGAGGAAAAATAGAAAAATGTTCTGCAAAAATTTTAAGGCGATTGCCGTTTCGGTTTTTCTTTTCCTGTCCGTTTCGGTTTTGTCCGCGCAGGTCTCGGTGGATCCGAACGACAGATTCTACACGGAATGCCAGGGGTGGTCTCTCCGCTTACTGCTTGAGAAGCCGCTTCCCCAGCTCCGTCCGTATCCGCTTTCGATCGTGAGGGAAGTTCTTTCCGCCGTCATCGAGAACGCGAGCGGCAACGCCACCGACGAGGACATCGCGCTCGCTTCCGAGGAGTACGAGCGCATTTTCGGAAGCCGCCTCCACGCTTTCGCGCGTGTTGGAGCGGACGGAAAAATATCGGGCGTGGACTACGACGAGAATTCCGGTAACGAGGACGAAACGAAGAAGGCCAAGAACATCCGTGCCGAAATAGGCGTGCGGGGGGACGCGGACTTGTTCAAACTCGTCTCGCTCGGATACAGCCTTTCGCTCTACGGCGAGACGAAGGAGAGCTTTGGCGACTACGCTCCTCTTTTCGTGAACAAGGACGTGGATTCAATCTACGACGCGTCCGAAATCGGGCCTTTCAACACGTATTCGAATCTCAACACGAACGCGCAGGTCGGTGTGGACTGGCTCTACTCGACAGTCGGCATTTCCAGAATCGGCTTCGGAGATTTTCTTGGCGAGGGGCTTGCGCTGAACGACACGGGCTACCATTCCACGAACCTGACTTTCAACGTGACCCGCGACAAGTGGAGCTTCTGCACCGTGCTTGAGTCGATTGGCGCCACCGACAACCTCGGCGGAAATCTCTCCGACAACAAATTTCTCGTATTCCATTCCGTGCGATTCGACATCTCGAAGAAATTCTCGCTTTCATACTACGAGAACATCCTTTTCGGTCCCGGCTTCGATTTGACCTATATGTTCCCGGCTCCGCTCATCGCCGTGCAGACAATCGGAGGAGCCGCCTCGAATTTGCAGATGGGGCTTCTCTTCGACTACCGCCCGATTCCGGGCCTTCTCTGGTCCACCGACCTTTTCATCGACGACTTCGCCGTGAACGACATCGTGAAGCTCGACCTCGACTCCAAGTACCGCTTCGCCCTCCAGTCCGGCCTAATCTATTATCCTTCCGGCTCTTCAGTGAAGAAGCTTTCGATGAACTACACATGCGTCATGCCTTACGTCTACTCGCATTGGGAATACGACGCGAACAACGACGGAGTGATGAGCGGGGAGGCCTACAACTACCAGAACTACACGAACAACGGCCTCCAAATCGGCTCGACCCTCTATCCGAACTCGGACGCCGTGAAGTTCAACGCCTCTTTCAATCCGGTAAAGAATTTGACTGTCGACCTTTCGACCCTCTTCTCCCGCCACGCCAATTCCGCCGAGGACTTCAACGACTCCGACGCGGCAGAGTACGTGCTTGCAAAGAAGGGCCAGTACGCCACCGACGGCACGGCCTTCATGCAGCAGATGTTCACCGGCGACGGAACCGGCAAGCACGTCGACCAGGCGTGGAACCGCTTGGGCTTCATGACGAGCGACCACAAGATGTACGTCTGCCAGGCCGGACTCTCCGCCCAGTACGACTTTCCGAAGACGAAGGGCGGCCAGTTCTCCCTCAAACTCGGCTACACGTTCGAGTACGTCAGGAACGCCAACGTGAACACGAACGTCTATGAGGGCGGCACAATCGACTGGACTGACAACGGTGACGGAACCTACTCTGTGGGAGACAGCACCTATTCAAGCTGGGACGAGTTGAAGGAATCGAGCGAAGTCCAGAACGCTGTTGCGACCCAGCTCCAGGACTGGATAGACCAGCTCTACGACGAAGTGAACCACTATTTTTCAGTCTCGATGAAGTACCAGTATTAGGGAATTGAAAATGGAGAATTGAAAGATGGAAACGGTGAATTGAAGGTTGAAAAATTTTCAATTTTCCGTTTTCTTTTTCCCCATGTTCGTTTCGACTCCGCTCAATGAACAAGCTGGTTGCTGGGCGTAGCCGAATCACGGTTGCTGAACTGTTCCCTGAGTGACGGTTGCCGAGCGGAGTCGAAGCACGGTTGCCGAGCGGAGTCGAGGCAAGTCGAGGCACAACTCTAAATTCTCGCAGTGCAGACGGTGCCGTTTATCGACTTGAGTTCCTCCGTGTTGTCCTTGGTGCCGAAAAGGGAAGCGACTGTGCTACGAGCCTCGTATCTCTTGACGACACGCTCGTCGAACGCCTTTTTCACCAGTTCGTCCACTTCAAGCGATTCGTAGACGCTCTTTGCCTCCTCCACGGAGCAGTGCAGGATGGGGTGCTTCGGGGAGAAGAGGACGCAGCAGTCTTCGTACGGCAGAATCGACGTCTCGTAAGTTCCGATTTCCTTTGCGGTGTCGATGATTTCCTCTTTGTCGAGTCCCACGAGCGGGCGCAAGAGCGGCCTTTCCGCGAACGACTCCGTGCATTCCATGTTCTGTATCGTCTGGCTTGCGACTTGCCCGAGGCTCTCGCCCGTGATGATGCAGTCGGCGTTCGTCTTTGCCGCGAGCATGTTCGCGCACTTCATCATGCAGAGGCGGAGCATGAGCGTCGTCATGTTCTCCGGCGACTTCTTCTTTATCTGCATCTGCACTTCCGTGAACGGGATTATGTTGATGTGCGTCTTCATTCCGTAGCCGGAGATGATTTCAGCGAGCTTCTCGACTTTTTCGCGGGCCTGGTCGCTAGTGTAGGGGTAGGCGTGGAAGTAGCAACAGTCCACGCTCATTCCGCGCCTCATCATCCGGTAGCCCGCGACAGGGGAATCGAGTCCGCCGGAGAGCAGAAGCAGCCCCTTCCCCGAACAGCCGAGCGGAAGACCTCTCCGTCCCTTTATCGCGTCCGAGTAGACGAAGCACTTCTCGCGCACTTCGATGTTTATCTGAACGTCGGGATTGTGCACGTCAACTTCCAGTATCTTCTGCTCGTATGCCTTTGTCGCTCCTTCGCGCATTATCGCGTAGTGGTCCATCGGGAACGACTTGTCGCTCCTCCTCGCTTCCGTCTTGAACGTCTTCGCGCCCATCTTCTTCGCTTCCTCGCACTGCCTTGCCACTTCGTCCTTTATGGCTTCGATGTTCTTCTCTACCACCACGGCCTCGGCCCAGCCCGTTATTCCGAGAGTGTGCGAGAGCGTCCACTTCACGGCCTCCACGGATTCGTCTGGGCATTCCACGTACAACCTTCCCGCCCTGATTATGACGTCCGCCTTCACCGACTGTAGAGATGTCTTTATGTTCTGCACGAGAATCCTCTCGAACGTCTTTATGTTGGAGCCTTTGAGCATCAATTCGCCGACTTTTCCCAAAAATGTGTGCTGCATAGTTTTTTTTCCTTGTTGAATTTCGTGATTTGTAAACAGATTTGATTTTATCGGAAATGGGCGGAATGGTGCTATATGGGGCGTCTCGCTGATTTTTCACGGTGTCGTTGTCCGTCCACCTACTTCGACAAAATGACAAAAATTGTTAAAATGTCATTTTGAAAAACAAACTCACATGGATAGAATCGAAAAAAAAGAAATCAAATAGAACGAATCGGTTTGGGGAGCCAGTTCCCGTAGCCGGCCGCTTTTCGATTGGAGGAGAAAATGATTGACGAATCAAAGATGGACAGGACGCTCGGAGCCACAATTCCCGTCATGTTCAGAGAAAAGGTGAAGAAGGTCCCGAACCACACGCTGCAGCTTGTGAAGAACAAGAGCGGTGTCTTCGTTCCCTACAGCTACTCGCAGGTTTACCAGCACGCTGTCGAATTCGCTTCCAGCCTCAAGAAAATCGGGGTCAAGAAGGGGGACAACATCGGCATAATGGCCGACAACAGGCGCGAGTGGCTCATCACCGACTTGGCCATTCTCTCTCTTGGGGCGATCGACGTCCCCCGCGGCTGCGATTCGATGGGCATGGAGATGCGCTTCATATTGAATTTCGCCGAGTGCAAAATGTGCTTCTTCGAGAATGCCAGGCAGCTCCAGAAGGTGCTGGAGAAAATCGAGGAGGTGCCTTCGCTAAAGACCACCATCCTCTTCGACTACCAGGAGGGACCGATTCTAGCCGAGGCGCGCGAGAAGGGGCTTGAGGTGCTGAACTACCACTTCCTCGAAAGCGAGGGCGTGAACATATCGAAGGAGGAGTGGATTGAGATAGAGAAGGGCATGGACGAAATTCAGCCGGACGACGTTGCGACAATCATCTTCACTTCCGGCACGACAGGGCTTCCGAAGGGCGTGCAGCTGACGCACGACAACTACATCGCGCAGTGCGAGGTCGCCCATTCCGTGCTCGGCCTGATGCAGTCCGGCGACATCTGGCTCACTGTCCTCCCGATTTGGCATTCGTTCGAGCGCGCCTTCTGCTACATGGTCGTCGCCCTTGAGGGCGGCTTCGCCTATTCGCGTCCGATAGCGTCCGTCATGCTCCAGGACATGAACCTCGTCCAGCCGCAGTGGATGAACGTGGTGCCGAGATTGTTCGAGGCTGTGGCGCAGGGCTTGTTCCGCGAGGTGAAGAAGCTCAGCAAGTGGCAGCAGTTCCATTTCAAGTATTCGATACTCATCGGAAAGATGTACTACAAGATGAAGGAGGGCGTCTTGGGCTTGAGGTGCCGCTACAGGTGGTATCCGCGCTTTTTGGATGTGCTCTGGAGCGTCGTTCCGTTCGCGCTTTTGTGGATTCCGCATCTCCTCTGCGAGATTACGCTCTACAAGAAGCTCCGCTCACGATTCGGAGGAAATTTCCGCGCTGTCATATCTGGAGGCGGCGCGTTGCAGCCTGACATCGAGGCGTTCTACCATGCCATCGGCTTCAACCTGCTCGAAGGCTACGGCATGACGGAGTCCGCCCCTGTAATTTCGGTCAGGAACTCGAAGAAGCCTAGGAGCAACAACGTCGGCCTCGTCTTCCCTTCGTTCGACGTGAAGATTGTCGCCGAGAAGGACGGCCAGATTGTGGACGGCGAGCCGCTCAAGCCCGGAAAGCGCGGAATCATCCTCGTCAAGGGGCGGCAGGTCATGAAGGGCTACTACAAGCGGCCCGACCTCACGGAGAAGGTCATTGACGCCGAGGGCTGGCTCAACACCGGCGACCTTGGAATGATTTCCTACGACGAGGAATTGAAAATCGTCGGCAGGGCGAAGGACACGATAGTGCTTCTTGGCGGGGAGAACATAGAGCCGCAGGTCATCGAGAAGGCCATCAACGCAAGCCCCTACATCGAACGCGCTGTCGTGGTGGGGCAGGACAAGAAGTACCTGGGCGCGCTCGTCGTCCCCGACCAGCAGAACGTGCTCGCCTACGCCGAGGAGAACAACATCCTCTACGACAACTACGAGTCGCTCCTTGAGACGAAGGAAATCCAGAACCTTTTCCAGACGGAAATCGACACTTTGGACAACGCGAAGAACGGATTCCGCACCTGCGAGCGCATAGGAAAATTCGTCCTCCTCAAGAAGTCTTTCGAGCTTGGCAAGGAAATCAACGCGAAGCAGGAACTCATGCGCCACAAAATCACGGAGATATACAAGAAGGAATATGCAAGGCTTTTTAAATAGGCCTGTTCGGAAACTTCGGAACAGGCCCAAGGATGATTGGATTTTTCATTCTGTTTATTGAAGTTTTTTGACCTTTTTTTCAAGTTGAATCTGTGGTGCGTGATTAACATTGTGTGAAAATTCTGCTAAACTCTTCACATTCATTTCATTTGGAGGCAATTTTTTATGAAAATGATCAGAAACATCGCCGTTGTTGCGACACTCGCTTCTGTTTTCGCATTCGCTTCTTGCGGCTCTTCAACACAGGCTGCCGCTAAGTCAAACGCCGAGACAGCCAAGCAGGAAGTCAAAGAGGCTGTTCAGAACGCTGTCGATTCAACAGTGAACGCGGCCACATCTGAGGCTACAGAGACTATCGAGTCTGCGGCAGATACAGCAGTTAACGCTGTCACTAACTAAGTTGTCTTTTTTCTGACGCTAAAAAAAATCCTGCAATTTGCTTTCCAAAGTGCAGGATTTTTTTTATGTCTGTCTTTCTATTTTGCGTCCACAGTCGAGGAGTCTGAATCGGTAGGAATCGTCGAAGGGTTTGTCGATGTCACGGAATCGGCTTTCCTCTCCCTGACGAAATAGTCGGTGAATCCTTTGCTTTCGAGGCTTGTGAGCACTCCCTGGACTTCCGATGTCGGAGTGTCCTTGATTACGACCCTCGTCACCTCTGTCGTCCTCTGGAACACGACGTTCTTGAATCCCGCGTCCACGAGCTTCTGGGCGAGAGCCTCCGCGTTCTCCCTCTTGGCGAAAGCTCCGAGCTGGATGTCCCATCGCTTGTTCGGATCGAGCTTCTTGAGCTTGTTGATTGTATCCTCGATTGATGAGGCCGATGACGTTGAGGACGAGGCCGGAGTCGCGGCTGTCTCTGTGGCGACCGTATCTCCGAGCTGGACGATTTCGAGGGAAACCTGGGCTGTGCCCGCCGCGACCATGTCGAGCTTCTCGGCGGCCGCTTTCGACACGTCGATTTCCCGGTTCTCGGAGAACGGACCTCTGTCGTTCACCCTGACGTTCACGGATTTTCCGTTCGAGAGGTTCGTCACTTTGACAATCGTGTTGAACGGAAGAGTCTTGTGGGCGGCTGTGAAGGCGTACATGTTGAACGTCTCTCCGCTTGATGTCTTTTTGCCGTGGAATTTATCAGCGTAGTATGAAGCGGTCACGTTCGATTTGAAAAGTTCCTCCGCGAAAGTCGATGCAGAGAAAACTGTGAGTAAAAGCAAGAAAACTATGTGTAATTTTTTCATAAATTCATTATCGGCTTTTTGCTTTTGAGAATTTATTGATAAATTCTCCGATAATCTATTATGCGGAAATTATTTTTTTGTTGCGCTGTCCTTTTTTTCGGCGCGTTTTTTGCTTTTTCACAGAACGGTGTTCAGCAGGGCCGGGCGGAAAATCAGTCCAAGCCGATTTTGGGCGGCATTTGGCAGGGAACCGACAGGCTTGTCCTTTTCGAGGAAAAAAATGCCGATTCCTCCGCTGATGATTCTTCGGAGGGTGCGCTTTCGTTCGATTTCGGTGTCGTCCTCCGCGTCTTCTATGCATGGTACGACGACCGCGCTGCCGAGAACGCTTCGTTCAGGGAGATAAAGACGCGGGACAGGAACGACGCGGAGTCCAGAACTCCCGAGGACATTTCTGTCAACTGCCGGGTGCTTTTCGAGAACGAGTCGAAGAACGCTGGTGTCTACGAGCTTGAGCTTGTGTATCCAGGTGCGGTCTATTCCACGGGAAAAGTCGCGAGGACGGAGTCTCTATTCGTTCCGATAGCTGTAATCGATGGCCGGCTCTTCTTGGATTTCTTGGTCAATCCGAAAGTCGAGGTCGAGAACGGCGTGCCTAGGGTTGTGAAGGGGGATTCGAACGGTGGATTCTGGGGTTGCGCCTCAAACGCCGATGGAATAACGATTTCCCCGCCGCGCTTCAGGAAGGAGGTTCAGTCCTACTACATCGTCAAGGACGAGGACGGAATCGGAAACGACGCTGTGTACAGGCTCCGCTACTGGAAGAGCGGCATGGACTTCGATCCTGATGCCGTGGCGACTTTCACCGACGGAGCCAGAACGTTCGAGGTGCCGAAATTCCTAAAAATCGGTGCCGATTTGTACCAGTGCACGACTGGAAGGGGAACGAAGATACGGAACATAGAGAAGACGAATTCAATGCCCGACGGCACTGTCTACGATTCCGACTTTTCGATTTGCGCGTTCGGAAAGCCTTATCTCGTGCGTGTTCCGAACGGCGAGTCAAAAGAGGATTTGCTCGCTATCGTCTCCGAAAACAACAAGCGGAGGAAGGATCCTCCGAAGCCGCTTTTCCCCGTGAGCGAAATCGATTTCCATTGGAAGGAGATAACGGAGCTTGAGAAATACAACCCGTTCACATGGAACAGGCGCAACATAGACCTCGGAAAGTGAGGTCGCAACGAATTTATTCTTTGAGGTACAAAATGAGAAAACTTACCGGCTCGCAAATCATAATAGAGCTTTTGAAACAGAACGGAATAAGGACGGTGGCAGGCATTCCGGGCGGCTCTATTCTTCCTTTGTATGACGAACTTGGAAAATCGGACATAGAGCACGTCCTCGTCCGGCAGGAACAGGCCGCTGGCTTCATCGCCCAGGGAATCTCCCGTGTCACTGGAAAGGCCGCGGTCTGCATGGCGACTAGCGGGCCTGGTGCCATGAACCTTTTGACATCGATTGCGGACGCGAGATGCGATTCCGTCCCAATCGTCGCGATAACGGGCCAGGTCAACCTTTCCCTCATAGGAACGGACGCTTTCCAGGAGGCCGACACTTTCGGCTTGTCTTTCCCGATAACGAAGCACTCGATGATGGTGAAGAGCGCGTCCGAGCTTGTGAGGGCCGTGCCGCTGGCGTTCGCCATAGCCGAGAGCGGCCGCCCGGGTCCTGTCCTCATCGACGTGCCTAGGAACGTGCAATCTGAATACGCAGAAGTCCCGGACGACTTCGACACCTGCTTCAGGAGAATCTACGACGAGTATGTGAAGAACCACAAGGGAATCAAATTCAAGACGGACGACGAGAAGATTTCCGCCGTGGTGGAGAATTTCACGATAAAGCTCCTGAACGCCAAAAAGCCCGTCCTCTATTTGGGCGGCGGCGCGAACAATCCCGAAAGTTCCGAGGCCGTCAAGAAATTCCTTTCCCTCTACAATGTCCCCGTCGTTTCCTCTCTCATGGGAATCGGAGTCGTGCCCGCGAAGTCCGACAACTTCTTCGGCATGGTCGGAATGCACGGAAGCTACGCCGCCAACAAGGTGATGTACGATTCCGACCTCGTTTTGGCGGCAGGCGTGCGCTTCGACGACAGGGCGACCGGTGTCGTCTCGAAATTCTGCCCTGGTGCGGAAGTCCTCCACATCGACATAGACGCGGCCGAGATAAACAAGATTGTCCAAAGCGATGTCTCACTCGTTGAGGACTGCGCTTTCGCGTTCTCTTCGATAAACGACGCTCTTTCCGAAGCGGACGTCGAAAACAGCCGCTTCAATGCCGAACGGAAGGCGTGGTTCAGAAGTTGCCTTGAGTTGAAGAATGTCGATGAAGTGTCCCTTCCGATGACGTGCGATTCCGCCGACTGCTGCGGACGCAAGAGATGCGGAGTGAAGGCCGGGGAGAAATTCAGGAACCCGCGCTCGTTCATCGCTTCGATTCCGTCCGTGGCTGCGAAATTCGGGATAGGCGAGGACGACTTGATAATCACGACCGACGTAGGCCAGCACCAGATGTGGACGGCTCAGTTCTATCCGGTGAAGAACCCGCGGCAGCTTCTGACTTCAGGCTCTCTCGGCACGATGGGCTTCGGTCTTCCCGCCGCAATCGGAGCCGCAATCGCATCGCCGAAGAAGAAAGTCGTCTGCATTTCAGGGGACGGCTCCATAATGATGAACATTCAGGAACTCGCGACTTTGAGCGAGCTTGGATTGAACGTCACGGTGATAGTCCTCGACAACGGATGCCTTGGGATGGTGAGACAGCAGCAGGAGTATCTTTTCGACAGAAACTATTCCGCCAGCACCTTCAAATTCCGCCCTGACCTGCTTTCGATAGCGTCTGGCTTCGGAATCCGCAGTGCCGACGCCGACGCTGATTCTGACTGGGAAAAGCGGGCTTTCGGCGAGAGCGGCCCTTCGTTCGTCCGCGTGAAGATTGCCAGGAGCGAGACCGTGTTGCCGTTCGTCAAGTCCGGCTGCGCCAACATCGATGCGCTGAGGTAGGAAGCCATGTTTTCTCAGTTTTTTTGAAAAATCCTCCGAATTTGTTATTGCTCTTTAATAAAAGTTAGTTTATGCTAACACTGATGAGAAAAAATGACATGACACGGAGGATTCTACAAAATGGATGAGAAATTCAAAGAAATTTTGAATGCTTTCAAGAAAAACGGTGGGCGAGTCACTGAACAGAGAAAAAAGCTCTTGTCTGTGATTCTAAAGAATCCCGGCTGCACCTGCAAAGAACTGTATTATCTGGCGCGGAAAAACGACAACGGGATAGGCCGGGCGACCGTCTACCGAACGATAAGGAGCCTTGAGGACATGGGCTTCATATCGAAGAGGGCCGTCGCCATAATCTAGCGTCCGCTTTTGTAAAAAAAAATCCGCTTTTCATCGCGTGTGCCTTGAAAAGCGGATTTTTTTGCGTTTCCTAGTCTTCCATCGGGTTTTTCACGTCCTTGTGGAACATGACCAAATCCTTTATCTTCACGGAGTATGTCGAATTCAGCTCGTTTCTCGCTGCGCTGTCGCTGGTCAGTGGGAGCTCGAACGAATAGACTATCGGAGTGTACTCGTTCGCCGTGATTTCGAGCGTGAAACTGAATCTCTGCGATATTCCTTCCGCATTCGTCTGGAAAGGCTTTATCCAGAACGAGTATGTGCCCTTTGTCGACTTGTAAGTTTTGGCAGGGTTCGTCCATGTTCTGTCCACCATCTCCACGACCTCTCCGTCGCACTTGAGCAGGATTGTCGCATCCGCGATCGGCTCGAATGTCGTTCCGTCGAGGATTGTCCCCGTGAATGTCGGAAAATTGAAGACCGGAACGTCGTTCTTCTTCAACTCGCACTCCTTCCTTGGATATGCGTGGAACGGACGCTTCGTCTCGCTGATTATTTTCACTCCCTCGTTCGTCAGGGCGTCGATGTCGGCTTTCAGCTGCATGTCGTCGTCTAGGGCTGTCTTGCTGTATGTCAATCCCCGTCCTGAGACTACATATTTAGGAGGTATCCTGTTCAGGACATAGCTTATCGTGTCCAGCCTGCAGTTCTCGCAGTCGCAGGTCAGCCACGCCGCCTTCGATTCCTTGAGCATGTCGTAGATGACGTTGACATGTTGTGCGACTACATCTTCCATTATGTTGTGGACGTTCATAAATTTTCTTCTCCTGAAAAATATGCTTACATTATAATCCCAAAATTGCCGCTCTGCAAAAACAAATGGGGAATTATTCTTTACAAGCTACCGAAGATTGAAAAAAATTGAACCGGCGCGCCTCATTTTTGGGAAACGCGCCGGTCTTTTGAGGAATCTATTCTAGATTTCCGGTGGGATGGCTTTAGTTTCCGCCCTTCCTCGTGTAGGCCGCCAATCCTCCAGCCATAATTATCTCGGCCGAGCGTTTGGCGATGTCGTTCACGCACTCGATTTCGTCCTTGCCGTTGATGAGAATCTTGAAATTCGTTCCGGTCTTCAACGCCTCGTCGATGTTCGAAAGCTCAAGCGTGTCTCCCTGCTTGATTTTGTCGTAGTCGGCAGCGTCCTTGAACGTCATCGGGATGATTCCGTAGTTGATGAGGTTCGCCTTGTGGATTCTCGCGAAAGACTTCGTGATGACGGCCCTGACTCCAAGGTACATCGGTCCCAGCGCCGCGTGCTCCCTTGAAGAGCCCTGTCCGTAGTTCTCTCCGCCGATTACGCAGCAGTCCGCGAACTTGGCCTCTTCCGAGCGCGTGTAGAAAGTCTCGTCCAGTCTGGTGAGCGTGAATTTCGAGATTTCCGGTATGTTCGAGCGGAGCGGAAGCATTTTCGCGCCGGCCGGCATGATGTCGTCCGTCGAAACGTTGTCGCTCGCCTTGAGCCTTACCGGAAGCGAAAGTTTCGGAGCGTACTCGCGGCATGGCGGGCACGGCTTGATGTTCGGTCCACGGAGAATTTCCACTTTCTGGGAGTCCTCCACCGAGAGTGGGGCGATAATCATCCCCCTGTTCTGCGCCGCGCTCAAAACGTCAGCCGACGAAAGCCTGTCGTCCTGTCCATCGAGCATGGAGACCCTCACGCCCGTCTTGTATGCTGGGTCGTCGTATGCCAATGTCTCCGCTTCCGTGAAGACACCCGTGACGGCTGCTGCCGCGGCTGTTTCAGGCGAAACGAGGTACACGTTCGCGTCGGCGGTTCCTGACCTTCCCTTGAAGTTCCTGTTGAACGTCCTGAGCGTGACTCCTTCCGAGTTCGGAGCGAATCCCTGTCCGATGCATGGACCGCAGGCCGATTCGAGAATCCTGAATCCTGCCTCGATCAAGTCTCCGAGGATTCCTGCCTTTGACGCCATCAGGAGCGTAGTGCGGCTTCCCGGCGCAATTCCGGCTTCGACTCCCGGCGCGATGTGCTTTCCTTTGACGATTGCGGCAACCGACTCCAAGTCGTCCAAAGAAGAGTTCGTGCAGGAGCCGATTACGACCTGCGTCACTTTCTTTCCGGCGAGGTTCTTTATCGTGTCGATTACGTCAGGGTTGTGCGGGCAGGCGGCGAGCGCATGGAGGTCGTCCAGGTTGATTTCGATGAGCTTGTCGTATTCGGCGCCCTCGTCCGCCCTCTGCTCCGTCCAGTCGGCTCCTCTTCCCATGGACTCCAGGAATTTCTTCGTCTTCTGGTCTGAAGGGAATATCGAGCATGTCGCTCCGAGTTCCGCGCCCATGTTCGTTATCGTCGCCCTCTGGGGAACCGTGAGCGTCTCGACTCCCTCTCCGAAGTATTCGTAGATTGCTCCGGTTCCGCCCTTCACAGTCTCCCTTCTCAATACTTCAAGGATGATGTCCTTCGCTCCGACTCCCTTCCTGAGTTTTCCTGTCAATTTGACACCGAAGATTTTCGGCATCGGCGTGTGGAAGGCTCCGCCGCCCATCGCGACTGCCACGTCCAATCCGCCGGCTCCGATGGCTATCATTCCGATTCCGCCGCCTGTCGGTGTGTGCGAGTCCGAGCCGAGGAGCGTCTTTCCCGGCTTTCCGAAGCACTCGAGGTGGACCTGGTGGCAGATTCCGTTGCCGGGCCTTGAGAAGTACAAGCCGTATTTTGCAGCTACAGACTGGAGGTATCTGTGGTCGTCCATGTTCTTGAAGTCAGTCTGGAGCGTGTTGTGGTCGATGTAGGAGACCGAAAGGTCTGTTTTGACACGCGGGATTCCGATTGTCTCGAACTGGAGGTAGGCCATCGTTCCTGTAGCGTCCTGCGTCAATGTCTGGTCGATGTGTATGGCGATATCCTCGCCTCGCGGGATTGGTGTTCCCTTTTTGAAATCGATGTTCGGGCAAGCCTCTGGAACGATGTGTTCCTGCAAAATTTTTTCGGCAAGTGTCAAAGCCATTTTTTTACCTCTGAAAATAAAGATTTGTGTGGAAATTATAGATTAGAAACCCTCTCAAAGTCCATTGTCGGGCGGATTCAGAAAGTCGTGAATTCTGCTATAATGGACATCGCTGATAATTTCGTTGTTGCTTAGGTCGGATGCAAATGGAAAAGAATCTGGAAAAATCCCCGAAAATCCTCTTCGCTCTCTTTTGTGCGTCCTCGCTTTTTTTTCCGTCGTGCGCCAAGAAAGTCGGGGTTGTCGATGATGGAAGCTCGAATACGCTTCGATACCAGATTGAGCAGATGCTGGACGATTTCCAGTGGAGCGAGGAGCTTGAGCCGGGACGTTTGAGCGAGGACGTGTCGCGCTACGGAAACATATCCGACAAGGTGCGCATGTCCCCTTTGGCGATTCTCTGCTCTATGCCAGAGCCTGCGTCGGATGGCGGCGAGTCGGAAATCGGTGGGGCGGAAGATGCCGTTTATCCGTACATCGCCGGCTTCGGGCTGCTCGACGTGTCTAAGACTCCGAAAACGGTGCTTTCGTCGGCGACTGGCTTCTGCGATTCGATTGTTGGCGGGACGGATGCCGATTCGTTCGTGTCGAAGAGTTGCCTTTATTCGCTCGCGCTCTTCTTGAGGGAGCTTGAATCGCTGAAGACGGACAAGAAAATCCCGTCCGTCTCTTCGTATGTCATCGCTTCTTCGTTTTCGGCTGGAACTTCCTACGAGGTGCCCGTCAGATTCTATGATTCTGAAAAGAAGAATTTCCTGGATGTCGCCTTGTATTTTTCGGAAGAGGCTGGAAGCTGGAAGATTGACCAGATTCACATTGTCAAAGTGAATACGCCTGTTCGGTGATTCGATGCCGTTCATGACGGCAGTGTAAGGAGAGAAACATGGGCTTTATGGAAAGCGGTTCGAAGAAGGTTTACGAAATCGAGAGGAACATCATCTTGGAGAGCGTGATTCGCAAGAGAATTCCGCTTGTGGTCGGGACTTCATCGTCTTCCGTGACTGTCGATTCTGCCTCGATAAAAATTCTGGACTACAAGATAATCCTTGTCCAGAATCCTCCTGCTTCCCTTTTTGATTTTTCCGGGAAAAATGTCGTAGTCTCGTTTGTTTACAATTCTGTCCCATATTCGTTTCAGTCTGTGCTCAAGAAAGTGTCCGCCGGGATGGCGTTCGTCATGCCTGAGTCATTGGATTTTTGCGCGGAGCAGGATGAGTCCGGCAGAAAAATCTCCTCAGATTTTTCCGTCGAGCTTTTCTTCGAGCGCGACGAGAGGGCGAAGGACGGTACCGTTTTCAGGAACAAGAGGACTGTCGAGTGCCGCGTGTGCGATTGCGCCATGTCCGGTGGCGGAATGGATTCTTCTCCTGAGTCGATTGCGGCATCTTATTTCGATGCGCTTGGAAGCGGTGGATGTTCTGGTGCCGATGTCGTTTTCCTTTCAAAGGAGAAAATCGCGCTCGGGTTCGGCAGCATGATGTTCGACGCGAAAACTGGAGAGGAATTCGCCGCATGGCTCAAATTCCCACTCAAGCGGCCGTTGAACGAGAGAAAGATATATGTCTCTTTTGTAGTCGAGCGGGTGTTGAGGGCTCCTGTCGGTGAAGGTTTCTGCCTGTTCGGGAAATTCTCTGGGATAAAGCTTGAGGATCTCCGTTTTTTGGACGACATGGTGGGCTGAAGTCTATTTTTTCTCCTCTTCCGCTTGAATCTGCGCAGGAACTCGCTCGTCCGACGATGTCATTCCTCCGATTATTATCGCGATTGGCTTCAGGAACGATATGTTCTCGCAGATGATTTTTACCGTGACCGTGAGCGGAACCGCGAGCAGAAGCCCCAAAAATCCCCATATCCACCCCCATATCGACAGGCTCACGAGGATGACGAACGGGGATATGTCAAGGTTCTTTCCTTCGATTTTTGGCTCGATGAGGTTTCCGATTGCGAGATTCTCGATGATTATGAGCACCGACGAAAGTATGATGGGTATCGGGAACGGGTAGAACATGATTATCGCGAACACTGTCGTTATGAGCCATGCGATGAGCGAGCCGAATTTCGGTATGAAATTCATGACGAACGAGAGAAAGCCCCATACGACCGCGAAATCCATCTTGAAGGCAGCGCACACGATTGTCACGTAGACTCCCGATATAATCGACATGGCGAACTTTATCGATATGTACTGTGTCACATCCGTCGTCGTCTTCTTGATTATCTTCAATATTCTGTATCTGTGCTTCCTCGTTATGACTTTCGATGTCTTTTTGAGAGTGAACTGCATCTCCGTAAGCAGAAAAATCGAGAAGAGCACCACGAAGAACAGCGTTTTCGAGAAGTTGAGAACGAATCCAGTGAATCCGACCGCGAAATTTTTTACGGTGCCTATGATGTCGAACGACTGCAAGAAGTACTGCGCAATCGTCTGATCCTTGTCTATCTTCAAAAGCTCGAATAGTTTGGAGTCCCTGTTCTTCGATATCAGCTCGTGAATCGACATGGAGATTGTGTTGAACCTCTCTTCATATTCGGGAGCTTTGTCCAGTATCGACTTGAAACTCGCGAGTATTATGTTCCCGATTCCGAAAAAGAACGCGAAAAAGACGATGAACACGATTGTCATTCCGAGCCACCACGGCACCCGGAATTTTTCGTTCAGTTTCTTTATCGGGGTGAAGAAGATGAACGACATGAAAACCGACAGGACGACAGGTTTTGTGACTTCCTCCATGATTTTGAGAAGTCCCGCGCCCACAACGATGCACAGGAAGAAAATCAGGAAGAATATGCCTTTTGACCAATCCGTTTTGCCGCCGCTCATCTTTTTGTCCCCTAAATAGCCTTATTTCTTTGAAGCGTGGTAGACAGGATCTTTTACGTTTGTCTTCGGCCCAATCTTGTCGAATCCGCAGATTGGCCTCAAGACCTCAGGAATTGTGACCGAGCCGTCCTCGTTCTGGTAGTTCTCCAGAATCGCGAGCATTGCGCGTCCAACGGCGATTGCAGTTCCATTCAACATGTGGACGTACTTGTTCTTTCCGTCGTCGTCGTGGTACTTGACGTTGAGTCTTCTCGCCTGGAAGTCCGTGCAGTTCGATGTCGATGTGACTTCGCCGTAGTCTCCGTCTGGGTGCGCCTCGTTCGCGCGTCCTGGCATCCACGCTTCCAAGTCCCATTTTCTGTAGGCCGGCGCTCCGAGGTCTCCCGTGCAGGTGTCGACGACATGGAACGGAATGCCGAGTCCCGTGAAAATCTCTTCCTCTATCAGCCTGAGCTTCTCGTGGAGTTCGTCGCTCTGCTCCGGGAGGCAGTACACGAACATCTCAACCTTGTCGAACTGGTGGACGCGGTACAGACCTTTCGAGAACTGACCCGCTCCGCCGGCCTCGCGCCTGAAGCAGTGCGAGAGTCCGCAGTAGAAGAGCGGAAGGGCGGATTTGTCGAGGATTTCGTTAGAGTGGTAGCCTCCGAGCGTGATTTCGGCGGTGGCGACAAGGCAGGTTCCTTCCTCTTCGATTGCGTAGACGTTCGACTCGTTTCCGCGCGGGTTGAAGCCGATTCCCTTGAGGACTTCCTCCTTCGCCACGTCCGGTGTGATGAATGTGGTGAATCCGTGCTTCCTCAAGATGTTCAACGCGTACATTATCAATGCCTCTTCAAGGAAGACGGCCTCGTTCTTCAAATAGTAGAATTTAGGTCCTGAAACCTTCGTTCCCCTCTCGAAGTCGATGATTCCAAGCTCCTCTCCGAGCTGGACGTGGTCCTTCGGCTTGAAGTCGAATTTGCGCGGCGTTCCGACCTTCTTGACTTCGAGGTTCTCAGTGTCGAGCTTGCCGATTGGCGTGTCAGGATGCGCCATGTTCGGAATCTGCCTTCCGGCTTCGTCGAGCTTGGCCTCGCACTCTGAAAGCTCCTTCTCAGCGGCGGCCACGGCTTCCTTTATCTGCTTTCCTTCCTCTATGAGCTTCTGCCTTGTCTCCGGGTCGAGCTTTCCCTTCATCGAGGCGGCGTTCGCGTTTCTCTTTGTCTGAAGTTCCTGGAGTTTCGTCGTGAGCGCGGTCCTCTCGTCGAAAAGTTTCACGACGAGGTCCGCGTCTGCGTTCATGTTCCTGTTGACGATGTTCTGCTTCACAGCGTCAAGGTTCTCTTTGATAAATCTGTAATCAAGCATTTTGCTTTGCTCCTAAAATTTTAAGGTCATCTGTTTTCGATGTGCCAAATTATTTCAAAATCATTTCAACTCGTAGATTGCGTCCACGGATACTGTCACTGTCGATTTTCCGCTGAGGATTGGTGTCGATGCCGTCTCGAAAAGCGCGTCTTCCGCGGCTTTCGCCTTCATTGCGACGTTTCGTCTGTTGTTCATGTCCTGCATCTCCTCGACCCTCAGGACTTTTCCGAGTTTCGCTCCGCTCGTTCCCGCTATGAGCTGGGCCGCTTCCTGAGCCTGCTGCACTGCGAGCGTTCGCGCCTGCTTTATGGCGAGCGCGTTGTCGGAGATTCCGTACTGCAGTGAAGAGAGCTGATTCGCTCCAGCCGCAAGCGCCGTGTCGATTACGCTGCTGACGATTTCCACGTTCTTCATGTGGATTTTTATCCTGTTCGAGACACGGTAGTCGCCGAGGACTCTCTTTCCGTCGATGTAGTTCGATTCCTGCTCTACGGAATAGTTTTCCGTGGTCACGTCGTTCTTCGACAGTCCCAAAGCCAGCACCGACTTCTGCACGTCTGTCATGATTTTCGCGTTCTCGTTCGAGGCCTCGGCCACGTTCGGCCCCCTGGTGACGACCGACATCACTATTGTGGCGTTGTCTGCGTCGACCTCGACAGAGCCTGTACCATGGACGCTGACCGTCCGCGTGCTGTAGTCCACGTTCTTGTATGTGCAGGACGTGGAAACTGTCGCAATCATCGATATGGCTGCCGCGATTTTTATAACTTTTGAAATCTTCATTTTTGTTCTCACCTTGTTTTTTTGTTTTTTTCTCTACCGATTTTTTTTGCTTCGATTAGATTTTCAGCGAATGTCGACGTAGAACCTCTTGAGGTAGACGAGACGCTGGTTGGCCTTTCTCCAAAGATTGCTCATCGGATAATTCTTGACGAGGGCGTCGTAGGAATTTATCGACGACTTTATGTTCTTCACCGCCGATTCTGCTTCCCAAATCTGCCCCAGAAGATAAAGGACTTCGTCCGTGTCGTTGACCGATACGTCCAAGTACGCCTGCGCCAAATCCAGCGCGTCCTTGTACCGCTTTTCGGCGTATGCCTTCTTCGCGCGTGCGAACAAATCCCCCGTTTCCGCGTCGCTTTTCGTACTGGCGACGTCTTTTTCCGGCTGTCCCTGTTCCTTCTTCGCTCCCGTGTCTGCCGCTGTTTCAGCGACTTCCACCGGCTCTGCCTTTTCCTCCTGCTGCCGAGCCGCAGACGCATTCGCTGCAATAGGCTCTTCCTTGTTATTTTGCTCTGCCTTCGCCGCAAGGGAGTCGCTCTTCTTCGGCTGCTCCTTTTGGCTTGCCTTTGCCGTCTGAATGTTCGTCTTCACCTTCTTGTCGGAGGTCTGGCTTTGGTTTTCGGCTTCGTCTTTGCCATCGCCTTTTTTCGCGGTTGCTACAGCCGCCGGCTTCTGCTCTTTTTCTGCCGCCCGTTTCGGTTCTTCGGCCTTTGTTGTTGACGAAGCCTGTTCAGCGATGTTTTCCGTTCTGGCTCTGTCAGGACGTGGCGGAACGTATTCGGCATAGAGCGGAGCGATGACTTTCTCGTTCTTCTCGTCTCCCTGCGCCATTTCTTCTGATACAGAAACCTCAAGGTAGTCGTCTATGTATTGTCCCGTGAGCAGGTCGATTTTGTAGAAGTGGAGCAGCGTCTCGCCCGGTTTCTTGGAGCGTAGGGTGAATGTCGTGTCCTCTTTTGAGAGCCGCCTTCCGTTGAAGACCATAAGCTCCTTCGATTCGTCGTCTCCGAGGAACGACCAGCCTTTCCCAGGGTATGTGACCTCAAGGTACTGTCCGTTCTTCATGGCGACGCTTCTCGATGGAACGATTTCCGGGATTTCAACCGCCTGCTCGGTCTCTGCGGCCTGTTCCTCGTCCGTCACCTCGGCCACCGTAGTCGTGCTGTCGGTCTCGTTCGCCGCTTCTGCCGACGGAATGGAATTTTCTTTCGGCTCCTCGTCCGTCACCGCGACAGATTTCGGTCTGATTGTCCTTATCGAGCCGCCGTAGCTGCCTTTGTACTCTGGAATCTTCCTTTCCGGTTCTGCTTTCGGCTCCGGCTTTGTCTCCTCTTTTTTCGCGATCTTTTCGTCGTTGGCGCGCGTTTCCTCGTCCTTCGCCTGCGGCAAAGTCTCCGAGTCCATCACTTCGCCGTCCTCGATTTTGCCGATTCTGTTCTTGTATTCGGGATTCTCCGTGACCTCTGCGTTCTCCGGCTCAGTGTCCGCCTCCGCGACTTTCTCTTCCGGTTTCGGTTCTTCCTCATCGTTTTTTTCATTCTGGTTGCCCGACGTGCCGCTTTGCGGAATCTCTTCCTCGTCCGGCAGGAATCCGCTTTTCGATGCGACTGCGAAATCCGAGTCCTTTTTTATCGAGGCGTTTGTCATGGATGCTGTGGCGTTGGCGGCTGACGCCAACGATGTGAAGAGAAGAAGTGCCGAACACGCAGCTATCGTTTTGTTGAATTTGGTGATTTTCATTTAACGGCTCCTGTTATTTCGTCTACAAGTGCGTCGTTCGATTTCTCAAGCTGGTTCATGACGTTTTCGTCTGGGTATGTGAACCATTTCTCCAAATCGTCGCGGCTCCATCTTTCCGGTGTCAGCCTGTATGGATAGTAATTCTCCTCCACGCTTCTCGCGTCTGGAATCATGATGGGGGCGTCCGCCGTGAAGTCGATTTTCTGCGCTTCCTTCGCTTTTTTGGGGCTTGACTGTATCATGACTATTACCAGCCCGACTATGAAAAGCAGAATTATCGCCACTATCGCTATCAGGACGTGCGGTTTGTTGTGGATCAAATCGTCCGCGTTCTCCTGCATGTCGTCAAGAATCTCGCCAAATTCCATTTTTTTCCTCCCTCTTTTTTCACTTTTTTTCGCTTTCCGCGTCGTCCGCGCTCAGCGTGAAATTTTCAGCCTCTTTTTCGGATGCGATTTTCGCCGCGAGTTTTGCCTGTTTTTCAGCCTCTTTCGCTTTCCGTATAGCTTCCTTCCGCTCTTTTTCGCGGATTTCCACTAGAGGATCCGTGATTGTTCCGTCAGGGTTGTGGATTCGCTTCGGCGGTCGGGGAATCTCCACGATGCCTTCCTCCGGCTCCACGTCTTCCTCTTCGAACACCTCTGCGTTTTCCGCGATTTTGTCGCCCGACACAAGAGACCTCTCTTCTTCATCATCGGCAGAAATGTCCCTGTCCAATCGCATTGTTATTATTTTGCTCACGCCGGACTCTTCCATTGTTACGCCGAGCATCGTCTTCGCTCCGAGCACCGTTTTCTTGTTGTGCGTGATGACGATGTATTGGCTCAACTCCGCGAACGAGCGCAACGCCTGCACGAAACTGGTGACGTTCTTGTCGTCGAGCGCGGCGTCGATTTCGTCGAGCAGGCAGAACGGGGAGGGGCGCACCTGGTAAGTCGCGAACAAGAGGGCGACCGCCGTCATCGTCTTCTCCCCTCCTGACAGAAGCGCGATGTTCTCAAGTTTCTTTCCAGGCGGCTGCGCGTAGATGTCGATTCCCGACGTGAGGACGTGCTCCGGGTCTGAAAGCTTCAGCTCGCCTTTTCCGCCCCCGAACATCCTTTTGAACATGTTGTGGAAATTCTTCCTGATTTTGTTGTAAGTGCCGAGGAACATCTCCGTGGATTTCGACTTTATCTCTTCCGAGACTCTTAGCAAATCTTCCATTGATTTGGTCGTGTCGTCGTAGTTCTGCTTGAGCTTCTCGTACCGCTCCTTCGCCTCTCCGAATTCCTCCACGGCCATCAAGTTGACTTGACCGAGGTTCCTCAAATCATCCTTCGCCTTTGAGAGCTTTTCCCTGAGCGCGCCCGGTTGTTCCGAAATCTCGTTCATCCTGTCTTCGAATTCCATGAGGTCCCTCGAATGTGTCTCGATGAAATTCTGCTTGATGTTCTTGATGTCGTTCTCCGTGGTCACGAGGTCTATCGAAAGCCTCTCGTACTGCGACTGGAGTTTCCTCTGCTCTTCCTGCTTTGCCTTCAGTTCGTCCTGCTTCCCGTTCACGCTGGAGTTGCATTCTCGAATCTCTCCGTCAAGGCTGTTCATCTCGTCGACGCACTTCGCTCCGCGCCGCTCGATTTCCGCAAGTTCGCTCTGTATCTCCTCGATTTGCTCGGAAATTTCGCTCTGCCTCTGCTGCTCGTTGAACAGCTCCTCCTCGTTTTTCGAAAGCGCGTTCCTTTCGCTCGTCAGGTTCCTCTTGAGGAGTTCAGTCTTTGACTTGGCCGCGTCGATTTGGGCCGCCATCTGCGCTTCGCTCACCTTGAGCTTTCCGAGTGTCTCCTTGTACGCGTCTATCTTTCCGGCAAGCCCGGAATTTTCCGCCTTGTAAGATTCGATTTTGCGCTTTATCTCGTCGATTCTTGAGAAGTTGTCGTTGATTTTGTCGTCGATTTCCCTCTTCTTCGTGATGATTCCTTCCGGCGAGAGAAAATCGTCGATGAATGAGGGGACCGTCTTTGAGTATGAGGAAACGGCCTCTTCGACTTTTTTTGTGAGGCTTCCGATTTCGTTTATTGCCTCTAAGGCCTCTTTCGTGAATCTGTCGCTTTCCTCGGACGAGTGGCCCTTTATCGAGTCGTAGTCGGAGAATATCTTCTTCCGTCCGTCGGCGTACACCCTGAGTTTTCCGAGCGCTTCGTCAAGGTTTTCCTTCGCTTTCCTGCTCGCCGCCGAGTTGAATCCCGAATCCCTAAGCTTCGCGTCGAGTTCCGTCACTATGTCCTCGGTGATTGCCTTCAGGCTTTTCTGGAACGCCTCCCGCACGACATCCAGGCTCGCGATTTCCTCTTCTCCGTCGCGCGTCTTCTTCTCGTTTTCCCTTATCGTGCTTTCTGCGTTTGTTATGTTCTTTTTGAACGAGTCGATGTTGCTCCTTACGTCGTCGAGCTGCTTTGTCTTCGTGTAGAAGTCCGCATCCTGCTCGTCGATTTCCTCCTGGAGCGACTCTATCCTCTCTTCGAGCGTCTGTTTGTGGAGTTCGAGCTGCCCGACTTTCTCTTTTACGAGGCTCGCGTCCCTCTTGAGCTTCTTCTCCATCTCCTGCTTGCCGGTGTTTTCCGTCTGGATTTTGATGAGTTCCTGCTGGAGTTCGCTCATCCTTGTCTGCAAGTCCTTTATCTTGTCGTTGTTCTCGGTCACGGAAGCCGTCAGCTCGTCGATTTCCGATTGGATTCTCGTCCGCTTTCCGGCTATCTCCTCTTTTTTCTCGGCGTTGTGCTCTTTGCTCTGGAGGAAATCCCTGAGTTTGAGGAGCTGAATGTCTAGTTCGCTGTTGAATATATCCTCTTTGAGTGTTTTGTACCTTATCGTCTTTTCCGATTGCACCTTGAGGGTCTCGTATGTCCGCTTGTTCTCGTTGAGAGCGGCTTCGATTTTCTCAAGGTTTTGCCTTGTCCTCTCAAGCTCCCTCTCTGCCTCGGCGCATTCCGCCTTGCTCCTTGAGATTCCCGCGGCCTCCTCGAAAAGGTACCGCCTGTCCTCCGGCTTGCTCGAAAGAATCTGGTCGATTTTTCCCTGCTCCATCACGGAGTAGGCGGCTTTTCCCACTCCCGTGTCCATGAAGAGCCTTCTGATTTCTATCGAGTTGACCTGCTTGTTGTTGATGTAGTATTCGTTTTCCCCGGAACGGTAGATTCGCCTTTTGAGCGCGACTTCGGGCGCGTCTATCGGCAGCAGGTGGTTTTCGTTGCAGAGGGTGAGTGTGACTTCCGCTATGTTCAGAGGCGGCCTCGACTCCGTTCCGTTGAAGATTACGGATTCCATCGTGTCCGCCCTGAGGTTCTTCGCTTTGTTTTCTGCAAGGACCCATTTCACAGCATCAACGACGTTGCTTTTTCCGCACCCGTTCGGGCCGAGCAACGCCGTTATTCCGTCCGCGAATTCGACATGGGTTTTGTCGGCGAACGATTTGAAACCGAAGATATCCAAGCACTTTAAGAACACAAAAGACCCCTGATTTTTAAACTAGAGGAAAATTATATCAGAAAAACGCTCTCTGATGAATATCAAATCGTTCTCACGCTTGGCCGCCGGTTCCGCTTCCGTCGCCGTCTTCCCGTGGCGTGACGAGTTTTCCCTTGAAGAGCATCTTCGGCGTCACGAAAATCTTGAGTTTTTTTTCGAGCGCGGAGAATTTTCTCATCTCGTATTCGTCCCCTATGACTATGTTCATTCCTGTCTTTCCGGCTCTCGCTGTCCTTCCCGCCCTGTGTATGAAGAAATCGTCGTTCGACGGCAAGTCCATTTGTATGATGTGCGTTATGTTCGGAATGTCCAGCCCCCTTGAGGCCAGGTCGCTGGTCACGAGAGCCTTTAGCTTTCCGCTCCTGAATTTGTCGATTATGGACTTTCTCGTCACTTTGTCCGTCTTCGCGTGCAGACCTTCGACTTCCACGTTCTTGTACTTGAGTTTCACGACTATGTTCGCCACCTGGTCTATCTTCGATGTGAATATGAGAGCTTTTTCCGGCTTCTCCGCCGCGAGTATCTTCCTGAGCGTGTCTATTTTCTCCCTCCGCTCAGCGAATACCGCGATGTGCGATATCCTTTTCCTTAGTACGTCCTCCGGTGGAAGGAAGACCGTCTCGATTTCTGTTCCGTTCTTCGCATCCCTCAGAATCTTCTCCGTGGACTTGGAGATTGTCGCGCTGCACGCCACGAGCATTGAATCTTTTTTGATGGCGTTGAGCGATTCCACGATGGCGACTGTCTCGTCCCTAAGTTCGGGGGAGAGCAGCCTGTCCACTTCGTCCAGGATTATCATTTCGTATTCTCCGAGCTTGAGCTTTTTCAGATGGTACAGTTCCAGAATCCTCGCAGGTCCTCCGATGACAATCTCCGGTTTTTCCTTGAGGCTTTCAATCTGCCTCTTTATGGGGGCGCCACCGACGAAGAGACCCGCTTTCGTTCCTAAAAGCTGCGCCTGGGACTTTATCTGCGAGGAAAGCTCTATCGTTGGCGATATCACTATGGTTTTCTCTTTCCTCTGCACTGCGGGAAGCAGGTACGCCAAGGTCTTTCCCGTTCCTGTCTCGCTTTGGAAGAGAATGGATTTTCCTTCGAGTATTTTTGGAATCGTCTGAGCCTGTACAGCTGTCGGCTTCGTTATTCCCGCGGCCTTGAGTTTTTCCGCAAGTCCGTCCTCTATTCCAATCTCGCCGAAGCTCTCTATTTCTTTCGTGTCTGTTTTTTCGTCTGTGATTTTGTCCATAGTGGCGACTATAGCACAGAAATTTCAAACTTGCTATAATTTTCAGATTATGAAAGTTGGCATAGACACGTTCGATTGCGGTCATGGAAAAAACAATGCTGGCATGTACTTGAACAGCATATTGAAGAACCTCCCCCAGTCGAAAATAGATGGTCCTTTGGATATTGAACTGTTCGGGTTGGAGTCCGACAGAGATGATTTTGAAGACTTCATTTCCGACGTATCTCAATCCAGTTCGGAAATGTCTGAGGAAGTGAAGGTCTCTTATTTCTCCGTCGAACTTCCTGCGACTCCTTCCGGCGTTCGTCTGTGGCACGCTTTCGGCTGCAATTCGTTTTTCAGGAAGCAGGGGTACGATGTCGTGATTTTCCTCGGCATATCCTTCCTGCCTGTAAAGTGCCAGATTCCGTCAGTTTTGATTGTGAACGATTTGTTGACCTCCAAAGTCGAGGCTTTGCCGTTCTATTCACGCATGAAATTGAGGGTTTCGCTGCGCAATTTCAAAAAGATAATAGTTCCAACCCAGTTCGTCAAAAAAGAGTTGAAGGCCATGCACCTGCATTCCGATTCAGTTTCTGTCGTGCACAACGGCCTGGACCATTCCATTTTCTATCCGCGCGCATCCGACTCCGAAATAGTCGACATAAAGCCGTTCGCCGTGCAGAAGCCGTATTTCATATATGTGTCCAAGATGTCTTCCCCGTTGAAGCGCCATTGCGAGTTGATAAAGGCTTTTTCCGAATTCAAGGCGCGGTCGAACCTTCCCCACAGGCTTGTGCTTGCGGGAGGGGAGGGCAGTTGCTTCGAGCAGGTGCAGAAAGCAGCCCTTGAGTCTCCGTTCGCGACGGACATCTTCATAACCGGCTACTATCCTCACGAGAACTATCCGGAGTTGTACGCCGGCGCGGAAGCTTGCATATATCCTTCAGTGTGCGAGAGCGTCGGAATGCCCGTGATTGAAGCCATGGCGATGGGGATTCCAGTCGCGTGCGCGAAAAACGGGGGAATCCCTGAGGTCGCGGGTGAGAATGCGATTTACTTCGACGGAAATTCCGTCCCCGAGATGTCGTCCGCCATGGAGAAGCTCTCGCAGTCAGACGACGCCTCCGTCGCCTCCAGAAAAAAGATGGCGGAGAATGCGCTTTCGTGGTCCGCCCGCTTCACATGGAAAAAAACGTGCGAGGATGTTTTCGCCGAAGCCAAAAAACTTTTGGCAAAGAAAAGATGACAAAGTTCCGTGAAAATCTAAAAATTGACTGAAAAAGAAAAAAGCCCAAATCCGTGTGGAATTGGGCTTTTTTTGTATGCTGTCGTTATTCAGCTTCTACCGCAAGGCCGATGTGCTTCTTCTGGAATTTCTTGAGCATCGCCACTCCGTTTCTCTGTCCGTTGTAGACGAAACCTCCGTTCCAATACTCAAGCGCCGCGAACAGAGCGTTTCCTCCGTCCTGGTCGTCCGACTTCTTTGTGCGGAACGAAACATAGTTCGCAAGCTCTTCGAAGTTGGAGTTGTGGAGGCATGAAAGCCTGTTCCTGTTGAACTCGTTCCATTTCTCAAGGTCCTTGAAGCCTTCTCCTTCGTCCTTGACAATGAGGTGCGCGTGTGTCGCGCTGAACGAATACCACACCTTCACCTTCTTGTTTATGTCGCAGTTGTTGCCGTGCTTCACTGCGTTCTTTATGACTTCGCTTATCTGCTGTTCAAGGAGGTTGATTTCCTTTATTTCAAGAGGGGCGGACTGGACAATCAACAACGTAAAATACCGAATCTGCCTAAAGTCTGAAGGAAATTCCTTGTAAAGCATGTTTGTTGTGTCGAAGAGCGGATCATTGTCGTCCGATCTCAATTCTTTTATCTCTTCCATGTCGTACTCCTGGATAATTTGCTATTGAAAACTACTCGTTCACCATGAGAAGCGCTTCTTCCACGCTGTTCGCGATAGGGAAATAGGCGGTGAGCTTCGTGAGTTCGATGACTTTCTTTACAGAGCCGTGAACGTTCGAAATTGCGAGTTTGAGATTCATCTTCTTGATTGTGGAACAGATGTAAATCAACGCTCCGATTCCGGACGAGTCTATGTAGTCTACCTGCTCCAAATTGATTATGAAGCTCTTTACGTTTTTCTCAAGCATTTTCATGACAAGCTCTTTGAGCTTGTATGAATTGTAGAGATCCATCTCACCAGCAACGTCGATGATATAGACTTCTCCATTTTTTCTGATTTTCAGTTCCATATAAAACTCCTTTTGACTGATATTTTACTGAATTTTAATGACAAGAAGCGTCTGGTCATCATGCAGCGATTCTGTTCCGACGAACTTCTTCATATCCGATTTTATCAAATTGGCGATTTCTTTTCCCGATAATTTACAATTTTCTTTGATTATATTGTACATGTTCGACACGTTGTACTGCTTTCCGCTTGAATTCAAGGCTTCCGCAAGTCCATCCGTGTATGTTATGAGAATGTCTCCTTTTCCAGCTATGAACTCTATGTCCTTGTAAGTCTTGCTCTTTTCGACACCGATAGGCTCGCAGCTGACGGACACGCTCTCCACCGCGCCCTTCGTGGCGTTGTATCTGAGAACTGGAATCGTTCCGCTCGTTGCCAGCTGCACCTTCCTCTTTGTCGCATCGTAGTTTAGCAGGGCGACCGACGCAAAGTGGTCGAGCGTGTTCTCCGCGCATATTCCCCTGTTCGCCCAGCTCAGTATTGTTCCTGCCGACTGTGTGGTGTTCACTATGAGCCTGAGCATCGCGCGTATCATCGTAATCACTAGAAGGGACGTCATTCCCTTTCCAGCGACATCCATGAGGACGAACGATGTCCTGTCCTGCCGCGCTGGAACGACATCGTATGCATCGCTGCACACTCCCGCCGTCTGTTCCATGAAGCATCCGAACGACACTCCCGGTATCGGAGGAAGCTTTTTTGGAAGCAACGACACTTGGAGATCCGTAGCGATACCGCTTTCCCTCGTCAACTCCTGTTGCTCCCTGTACTGCTTGAAATTCAGCGTTGTCTTGAGGGCGGACTCCGCAAAGTCGCCGAGCGTCTGAGCATAGTTGAATTCCGACTCGGTGAACGTATCCTTGCTTGGAGCGCGCGAGAGAGCGATGAGACCTATTACGACATCCTTCTCCCTTATCTTGAGGGGGACGAACATGAAGCTTCCTAGCTTGAGAAAATCCTCCGGTCCGTTCTCGTAAATTCTATCGTCAATCTTCGGCACGGTTATGAGTTCCGCCGCTCCCGAACTCGCTATTTCTCCGAATATGTTGTCCCTGAGCGGGAACTGGGCGTACTTGAAACTTGTCGATACCCTTATCTGCTTGTGGGGGAGGTCTTCGGGCAGCTTGTACGGCGGTGGAAAGTCTCCCATGAAAGACTTCACTGATATGACGTCGTCGAATTCGTCTACAAGGAGGACCGCTCCGCCGTCTGCTCCTGTGACCTCCATGCATGCCTTGTTTATGCTGTCTAGAAGAGCCTGTTCTCCGCCTTTCGCTGAATCCCCCGACTCCTTGACTTCAAGGAACGTGTTCGCCGCTATTGAAATGAATTCCCGGCCTTTGTCGAGGAGACTCACTTCCTCCGGTTTTATCTCCTGTACGACTGTCTGCTGTATGTTCTGCTCTGCAGGGGCTGATTCTTCTTCCTCCGGTCGCTTGCTTTCCTCTTTTGGTTTCCCGAACGCAAGCATGACGCAGTATGGAATGAGCAACACCGTCGCCAATAGTATCATGAGGTTGAATGCGAGCATTCCTGAATTGAACAACGCCCGGACACACGCCACGATGAGCACAATCAGCGCGAAGAAAGATATGAAGCTAACTTTCGCAGTCTTCCTGATTTTTGTCACGACAAGAAGCGCGATTATAAAGACTGCGAGCACGGCAGTGAAGATGAGTGGAATGTTTGCTATTGTGTCAGTGTTCAACTTCTATCTCCCTTTTTTATTATACGAATTTAAATATTACCATCGAACATTTTTGCCGTCAAGGAAAAATACTTCGGGGGCTTTTGTGGAAAAAGCCGTCCGATAGCCATTCTCAAGTGTTTTTTTGTTCATGGTCCGCTCTGTTCATGTCGGTTTCTTCTATTTTTTTCTTGAGGAAAAATCCTGTTATCTTGTTCCAGATTCTTTTCGAAAGCGGCCGTTCTCCGAATTTCGCCAGGAAGGAGTCCGCCATGTCGTCTATCGAATAGTCTTCCCCGAACTTCTGCTTTATTTCGTCCCAGTACTTTATGACCCAGACGTAAAGGTCGCTTTTCGTCCTCTTCTTGAACGCCTTCATTATCTTGTGCTTGTCGATTACCTTGATGACAGGCATGTACACCGTCAGGAACCACGACATCATGGCCTTGTCCATGCCTATTTCCTCGGTCTTGTTCATGTTTATGTAGTACTTGTGGGTGAGTATGTGGTTGTATATCACGTCGTACTGTCCTGGAATCGAAAAGTCCAGGCACCAGAAATCCGTCACGTCCCCGAATCCCGTCTCCCCGTAGAAGACCCTCTTCTCGTATTCTATGACTTGTTTGACCATCTTCTGGAGGGAGTCTCCCGGACGCAGCTTTATCTCGCTTTGCAGGCTGACGACTTCCGCGTCTATGAATTCGATTCCCTTGGCTTTCGCGACGGAGACCCTGTGGTTCCCGTCTCTGACGAAGTAGACGCCTCCCAGTTCGTAAAGCGAAATAGAGGGGAGCGATATGTCCTGTATGTGGGCCATGTCTATGTGCTCCCATCTCGTCTTGAGGTGCATGTTCTTCGGGAAGAATTTGTTGTCGAAGTCCTGGTAACGGCCCTCGCTTCCTACAATCAGGTTTACGGGCACCGTCTTCATGCCCATGTACACTTCGTTTTTCGGCCGCAGGAGGTTCTTGATGTCGGAGAACGAAATCAATGTGGCCTCCTCTGGATTCAAAAAGTGCTGCACCTCGTTGAACAGCGCCTTGTGTCTAGCTTTTGTGAAGTCGTCTTCCGTTTGCGCGGAAAGCATTTGGTCGCTCATTTTTTAATTTCCTTTTTTTATTGTATTGGCTCTTCGCTCGCCGTCTTTCTAGGCAGCTCTATTATCACATAGCTGTATGCGTTGACCACGGATGTGACCCCGTTCTTCGTCTCGACTTCCGTGATTCTCTTCTCGTTCATGTCGTACAGGTGTATGTGGCCGTGCACCAGATATGTCGGCGCGAATTTCTGTATGAACCAGTTGAAGCACTCGAACCCTATGTGGCACGGATCCTCTCTGTCGTGTATGTGCCGGGGGGATGCGTGCGTCAGGAAAATGTCCAGATACTTTCCATATCTGATTTTGTTGAAGAGCAGGGAGGGAACCATCTTTAGCAGGTAAAGCATCATTTCCATGTTCGTGTACTGGCTCAGCGCTCCGTTGTATTTTATGGAGCCTGAGACTCCCGCAATCAGGAGCGGGCGTTTCTTTCCGTTCTCTTCCACCAGGAGCTTCTTGTTGACATGCGTCTTGAATCCTATGTAGTCCGCTCCGTGGCTTCCTTCAAGGTCGTACGCGCTCTTTTCGTCCTGGAGCGTTGGGTGCGCCCCTTTCCGCTGCTTTATCTTGTGGTAAAGCCCGAATTCCGAAAGATTGTGGTTTCCGAATATGAAATACGTCGGCTTGTTCAGCGACGAGACTATGAAATCGATGTATTCCGAAGGAAGGTCCCCGGCGCACAGCACCAAGTCTATGTCCTGGAATCGCTCCTTGACTTTTGTGCTGTATACAAGTGGGTCTATCTGATCCGAAACGCAAAGGATTTTCATTGTGGTTCCTGTTCTTTACTTGAAAATTTGGACTGCCCGGAATGCATTCAAGCTCCGGGCGGATTTGTCATATTCCTGCCTTGGCCAGCAGCTGCTCCAGCTTTTCTTTTCCGATCAGCTCTATCGGCCTGTTCTCCGCGAATCCGACCGCCGCGCTCGTGAAGCCGGAGCTTGTGCAGACGAACACCTTCACGCAGTTCTTGGACTTCGCCGTGTCGAGGACAGTCCTGATTTCGACGTCCTCTATCGGATCCGTCTCCCTGTGGAAGTCGATCATGTACAGCTGCTTCCTCACGTTCATCCAGTCGTCCTTCTTCTGCTCTATCGCGTAGAGCCTCACGCCCCATTTCTGCGCTTCCGTCTTCTGGGATATCATGTTCAGTCCGCCAGACGCCGCCGTCTTGCAGAGGTCGACAAAAGCCGTAGACGAGCATGTGAGGTATTCTTTGAGGCTGTCGTTCGTCTGGAGGTCCTTGTATTCGGAGAGCTTCGCACCGACGTCCCTGAACGAGTGGTTCCTCTTGTATATTATCTGCCACTGCTCGATTGCCTTGTCTATGTTCCTCGTCTTCTCGTAGCACGCGGCTAGGAAATACCGCGCGTAGAGCGTCTCCTGCGCGTTCTCGTCCTTGGAGGCCCTGACGGCCTTGTCGAATTCCGAGAGCGCGTTGTCTATGGAGTTCGCCATCATGTAGCAGGACCCCCTTTCCAAAAGAGCCTTCTGCCTGAATTCCGGGTCTCTGAGGGCTTTTTCGAGAGCCTTTATCGCGTTCGGGTAGTCCTTCTGCTCTTTGTATATTTTTCCGAGATAGTAATATGAAGAGTATGTGTCTGGACTGAGCGAGATGGCGAGATCAATCTCCTTCTTCGCATCTGAGTACTGCTTGCCCCTGAGGAGCGAGAGCGCATAAGCCGAATGTGCCTTGACGTGCTTCTTGTTGTGCTGTATGGCCTTCTGGTAGAATCCCGTGGCGAGGTCGGAGCGGCCTTTCTGCTCGTAGAGTTTTCCGCACATGTAGTAGTTCTCCGCATCTGACGGATCGAGCTTCGTGAGGAGCAGGTACTCCTTGAGGGCGTCGTCGGTCTGGTTGAATTTCACGAAGAGCTGCGAAATCTGCTTCCTGAAGTCTTTCTCTGGAATGTCCCCGTTGAAAATCGCGTTCTGATTGACCAGCTTGAATTCCATGAGGGCCAGCTCGTTCTTTTTGTCCGCGAGATAAGCGTTTCCAAGATAGTAGTGCGCAAGATAGTTCCTTGGATTCTTTGATATCAGGCTTTTCGCCACCCTTTCGGCAGCGGTGTATTTCTGCTGCTTGATGAGTTTCGTTATTGAATCCAGTTTCTTAGGTTGCATTATGGACTTGAGCGCTAATATTCCAAGAACGATAATAGCCGCTACAAGAATTAATATTATGAGCAATGGAATCATTGTCGCCATTGTATTGTTGACCTCCGCTTAAATTCATAATGCCTATGACTTTGTTTTTTTGTATGATAGTGATTATTTTAGAGTAGACTTTTTGGGTGTCTATGTCAAATAAAGGTTATGATTTGCCGAATATAAAGTGAAAACAATTTAAGGTATTTTCTGAATTATGAAACACGAAGGAATTATTTTTTTGAAGGATAATCTACGGAAGACGCTCTGCATGGCTTTCGCCGCATTGGTTCTTTCCGGTTCCGCGTTCTCGGCGGACGCTAAAAAGACCAAGGCCGACCGGGAGGCGGCAAGGGAGCGCGAACGGGAGCGCGTCGAGCGAAAAGCTGCCGCCGACAGGCAGGACGCCTACGAGGAAGCTGTCGAGGCTTTCCAGCTGAACAAGCCGGCGGAGGCGATTCCTCTCCTTGAAGCGTTCCTCGGAGACGAGAAGCATGACGCTTACAATCCCGATGTCTATGTCTATCTTTCAGCTGCGTACTACCAAATTGAAGAGTACCAGAAGTCGATTGACGTCTGCGAGCTTGGCCTTTCCAAGGAGGGGACGAACTACAAGGTCCTCTACTTCAACGAGGGCAACGCCGCGTACGCTCTTGGCCAGTACATGAAGGCCGCATCCCTCTATGAAAAGTCCCGTGGCGTGGATTCCCAGTACGCCCCCGCGACGCTCAACCTCGCGAACGCATTCCTTCGCCAGGACAAGATAGAGGAGGCTCGCGACGACTATGTTCTTTATCTGGAGCTGAAGCCGGACACTCCGCAGCGGCCGGAGATAGAGCGGCTCATCGCGCTTTTGAACGAGGAGATAGACTACAGGAAGCGTCTCGGCCCTGAACTCGTGCAGGATTTGATCCGCACTTCGGCCGACGACGGCTCTGAAGGCCCTCATGAACTCATGTCCGACAGCGAAGCTGCTGCCCCCGGCCTTCCTCTGGAGCGCGTCAACAAATACAGCGGAGAGCAGCTAGACACGAGCGAGAGCCAGGCACCAGCCCTTCCAGTCGAGAACAGAAGCCAAAGATACAGCGGAGAGCAGCTCGACTCAAGCGAGAGCCAAGCACCGGCCCTTCCGGTCGAGAGGAGAAGCCAGAACAGTGGAGAGCAGCTCGACACGAGCGAGAGCCAAGCACCGGCCCTTCCTGTCGAGAGAAGAAAACAGAACAGCGGAGAGCAGCTCGACTCAAGCGAGAGCCAGGCACCGGCCCTTCCGGTCGAGAGAAGGAAGCGGAACAGCGGAGAGCAAGTCAACTCTTCCGACAGCCAGGCTCCTTCTCTCCCGAAAAGCGGAGACTCCAAGAGGAAGGGCGAATACATCGACAATCCGTCGGCTCCGGCTCTCCCAGAAGAAAGCAAGGCGGAGGCGAAGAAGGAGGAGCGCATGTCCACTTCCGACACTGTCGCTCCGAAGATGCCTGAGGAGAAGAAAAAGTCCGCCGGCGAGAAAATCAAGGACAACGCTCCAGCCCTTCCGAAAGAGAAGAAGGACGAGCGGCTTGAGAGAATCAAGAACCAGGACGCTCCGAAACTTCCTGTCGAAGAGAATGAAACTGTCGTGTCGGAGGAAAAGAACTCTGCCTCGGAATCAGCTTCTTCAGTCGACGCGAAATGACGCTAGCTTTCCGTGCGCCTGACCCTCGCGAACATCTGCTCTTTCGTCATCGTGAACCAGATTGGGCGGCCGTGGGGGCAGTGCGGGTCGGGGAGTGAGAGGGCGGCCTCCGCTATCTCCTCCGCAGTCTTGTCGTCCAGTGGCATCCCCTGCATGACGGCTCTCCTGCACGCGGCGGTCGCGTAAATCTTGTACATGATGCGCTCCGGCCCTTCCTTGTCGTCCAGAAGGGCCTCTTTCAAGTCCCTCTGCGTTCCGTTCCATCTCGAAGGGACCGTGCTGAATTCGAACACGCCTCCGCCCATGTTCTTCCCAGAAAATCCGATTTCCGAAAGCTTTCCGAGAAGCGACTCAAGGTATTTCTCCTCGTTTTCGTCGTCCGTCTCTATCGTGTATGGAATCAGGAGCTGCTGCGCGTAGTCCATTCCGCAGTTCCCTTCCTTGCCGGACATCATCTTGTCGAAAATGAGCCTTTCGTGGGCCGCGTGCTGGTCGACGAAGTAGAGGGCACCCCTTTTTTCCACAAGTATGAACGTCTCCATCGTGCGCCCGATGAACTTGATGCGTCCGCCTTTTCCGTTTTCCGCATTGTCGAGTTCCGCATCCGTGAAAAGCTTTTCCGGCTCGTTCTTTGCGGCGCGTTTTTCCATCGACGTGTCGAACGACATGAATTTCGAGCGCATGTCGAATTTTTTCCGAGTTCCGAATCCTTCCGCCGCCAGCTCTATGTCGGCCACTTTTCCCGTGCCCGCTGCATCTTCTTCCTCGACGGATTTCGCGGTGCCGACATCTTTTTGATTTTCTTCCTGTTCGTTTTTGCTTGATGCTTTATTCGATGCGATTCTCTGCACGGAATCCTTCCCGAATCCGAAATTCCTGTCCGCAAAAAACTCCTGCTTCGGCTCCGCCGTTCCGACTTCATCCTTGCCGGCTTCTTCTTCCTTGTCGAATCCTGCTGGCAGAATCCCTTCCGTGCCGTCTTCTTCTCCGCCGTCATTCTTCATCGACGACGCCGTCAGCAGCCTGATGAATTCCTTTATCGACGAAGACAGCCCGTGGTGGAGCGACGTGATGTCCCTGAATTTCACTTCCTTTTTTGCCGGGTGGATGTTGAAGTCGACTAGGGAAGGGTCTACTGTCGCGAAAAGCGCGGCGACCGGGTGCGTGCCGTTCGGAAAGAATCCTTGGCAGCCGTATTCTATGGCCTGCAGCAGCGCGAATTCCTGGACGCGTCTTCCGTTGACGTAGATGAAGATGCTCCGCCTGTCGTTTCGCCTTATTGATGGATCGCCGATGACTAGACGAAAACTCCATTCGTGCTTTCCGTCAGGTTCCCTTCCGCTCGACGAAATCTCGTGCAGCAGCGTGGCGTTTTCCCTTGTCTCAAGCGCGGACGCGAACCTCTGCGTCAGTGTGACTCCCGCCGGAAGGTTCATCCTCATGCTTCCGTCGACTGTGAGCCTGAACGATATGTCGGGTCTCGCGAGGGATTTTTCGACGAAGATTTCCCTGCACATCATCGTCTCGCTCGATGGGCGTTTGAGGAAGACACGCCTGGCCGGAAAGTCTGAGAACAAGTCCCGGCTCGCTACGCTCGTCCCTTTCCCGCCCTGGAACAGTGAAGTGGTCTCTATCTTTCTTTGGGAGGAGTTCGACATGGACATCTTGAGGTTTCCGCTGGCGATTTCGAGTGTTCCGACTGCCGCTATGGACGCGAGAGCCTCCCCCCTGAAGCCGAGTGTCGTTATTTTCGACAGGTCTTCCGCGTCGGTTATCTTGCTCGTCGCGTGAGCCATCGCGCAGTTTTCCAAGTCGTCCCGTGTCATGCCGGAGCCGTTGTCGCTCACCTTCACGAGGTCGATTCCTCCGCCTTCGATTTCAACGCTTATGGAGTCTGCCCCTGAGTCGACCGCGTTGTCCATCAGCTCTCGGACTATCGCCGCCGGCCTGTCTATGACCTCGCCCGCGGCGATTCTTCTGGCAACGTCCTCCCTGAGGACTCTGACAGGTCTCCTATCAGCCATTTTGCCTCAGCCCCTCCGACGGCGCGCTCTGCTCCTCGAAAAGGTCGAATTCAAGGCCGTCGTCCAAGCCGTCGTCTTCGGTGGCGGCCTGTTTCTCTTCTGCTTTCTTCTGCTCGTTTTTCTTCTGCTGCTTCCGCGGCTGTTCCTTCGCAGTCTCTGCCGCCTCTTGTTTTTCGTCGAGCGGGCTGTTCATCAATATCTGGATTTTCCCCTCGATTTTCTCTATTTCGTTCTCAAGCGTCTTCGCGAGCCTGATTCCTTCCTCGAACGTGGAAAGCGCGTCCTCGATTCCTATTTCCGGGTTCCGTATTTTCTCGGAAAGCTCTTCGAGCCTCGCCATGTTTTCTTCGAATGTGTTCATTTTCTTCTCCTTGCAAAAAATTTCATTTTTTTACGACAATCCGCGCCGCAAGCTCTCCTTCCGAAAGCTTTATTCCGATGACTTCTCCGTCCTCGACCTCGTTTGGGCTCCTGACGATTCTTCCTCCCTCTGCCATGACTATCGCGAACCCCCTCTTGAGGACGTTCTCCGGATTCGCCAGCTCCAGCGTCTTCTCTCCGTTCCTGACCGTCCGCTTGGCCTCTTCGACTACGGCCGACATCCTGTCGCATATCGTCCGCTTGGAATTCTCGATTGTGTTCCTCATCGGTTGGATTATCGACTTGAGCCTTATCTGCATGCTGTCGGTGTCGAACGTTCTCAGCTCCATCTTGGCGTCCCGTATCAGGAGTTCCAGCCGCTCTCGCATCGCGGTCTTGTGCGATTCGATTTCCTCCGCGATGTCCGATTTCTGGGGGAAGACCAGCTCCGCCGCCGCCGATGGTGTTGGCGCGCGCATGTCCGCAGCGTAGTCCGAGAGCGCCCAGTCTATCTCGTGGCCGACCGCGCTGACCACCGGTATCTTAGATTCCGCTATGGCCCTTACGACTTCCTCGTCGCTGAACGGAAGGAGATCCTCAAGGGAGCCTCCGCCCCTTCCGACTATGAGGACGTCGCATATCCTGAACGCGTTCGCCGTCCTTATCTGCTTCGCTATCGTCTTCGCCGCCGTGTCTCCCTGCACCTACGTTCTCAGGAGTCTCCGATCCGGACGACCTTCCGTTCGCCTTGTTCGCGAAGTGGCAGGACTCCAACTTGAGGGGTACGGGAAAGTCGCTTTCCGTTTCGACATCGATTGCCACTTCTTCCCAGTCAATCAGCATGAGCCTTTCGGAGAACTGGCTTTTCGGCCTTCCTGTGAGCGCGTCCGTCAGCACGAGTTTCGCGCACTCTTCATTGAGCGCGTTGAGGCTCTCCGTGGACGAATACGGAAACGTTGACGACGACTCGTACTACATGGACTACGAGCAGTGGAAGTGGTCCCTCGGATTCTCCCTCGGACGCAGATGGACACCGGACTTCGCCATAATCTCCACCGCGGCCGGAATCACGGGCAGCTTGAAGAACAACATCTACGACGAGGACTTGTGGATTCCTCTGGACACGTCCGTGAGCGAATACGCGAACGACTGGGGCTGGCAGAATTCCGTCTGGACGTCTTTCTCAATCGACGGAAGGAACATAAACTACGATCCGTCTTCCGGCTGGTTCTTCAGCGAGAAGCTCACCTGGTACGGACTCACCCCGATAGAGACGGAGTACTTCCTTCGCACGGACTCGAAGCTTGAGAAATACTTCACTCTCGTGGACCTCCCCGTCACCGAGTCTTGGAACTTCAAGGTCGTGCTTGCTGGCTACACCGGCCTTTCAATGCTCTTCCCGGCGTTCGACACCGGAATCGGAGACACGAGCAAGCTCTACATAGACGGAATGTTCAACGGACGCGGATGGACGAGCATATACAACGATGTCCGCGGAAAAGCGATGTGGAGCTCGAACGTGGAACTCCGAATGCCTGTCGTCTCAGGAATCCTCGCAATCGACTGGTTCGGCGACGCGGCTGTGATAAAGGACGAGCCGAGGGATTTGTTCCAGAGCCTGAGCGTGGAGGATTTCTACTTCAGCACCGGTCCTGGAATCCGCTTCACCATTCCGCAGTTCCCTCTCAGGCTTCTTTTCGCCAACACTTTCCAGATTGTCGATGGAAATGTCGAGTGGGACAGCAAGTGGAAATTCGTCCTCTCATTCTGTATAACTAATAAGTAAGGCCGCTGTTTTTCGGCGGATTTTTAGAGGTTTGTTATGAAAAAGATTTTTTTGGCTTTCGCGCTTTCCATTGTCGCAGTTTTCGCTCTGTCGGCTCAGGCGCAGCAGATTACGAGATTCGGCGTTGTCGATACGGCGAAGGTGTACCAGGCCTATTTCAAGAATTCCTCTCCGATGAGGAACTACGAGGCGAAAAAAGCCGAATGCCAGGCTGAAATCAACACAAGGGCGGACGAAATCAGGAATCTGCGCTCCCAGAAAAGCGCAGCTCTTGCGTCCGGCGACGAATTCGAGGCTTCACGTCTCGACTCTCAGATTGCGAAGAAGACCGAGAGCCTTACCGAGTACACAAAGTCGAAGAACATCGAGCTTGAGAATTTGAAGAACAGCATGCAGACTTCCAACGAGTTCTACACGAAGCTCTACAAGGTAATCGAGCGCGTCGCGGAGAACGAGGGCTTCACGATGATATTGAGCCTTCAGCAGAACAACGGGATTCTTTGGTACAGCACGTCGGTCGACGTTACGGAAAAGGTCATTTCGGAGTTGAACCTGAGGTGATTTTCTGGTGCCGTCTTTTTTGGGCGGCTTTTTCAGTTTGCGTTTTTGAGAGTTGGGAGAATTTCTCTCGACTCTTTTTTTGTCCGATTAGGGGGTTTTTATGAAGCGGAGGAAGGACAGTGTTGTCGCGGGAAGCGTCCAGGAAAGGGCTGCTTCCACCGAGGACACTCCTTTGATGAGGCAGTACCAGTCAATAAAGAGCGAACACAAGGACGATGTTCTCCTGTTCAGGCTCGGCGATTTTTACGAGATGTTCAACGACGACGCTGTCGAGGTCGCGAGGATGTTGAATTTGACTCTCACCCACAGGGGGACCCAGCCCATGTGCGGAATTCCACACCACGCCGCCAAAGGCTACATTTCGCGCCTTCTGCGCTACGGAAAGAGGGTCGCGGTCTGCGAGCAGGTCTCGGAGCCGACTGGAAAGGGGCTCACCGAGAGGAAAGTCGTCGAAATCATAACTCCCGGAACGGCCGTCGACGGAGCGTACATCGATGGAATGTCCAACAACTTCCTCGCGTGCGTCGTCGTTCAGGGCGGTCTTACTGGATTCTCGTTCATAGATGTCACGACTGCGGATTTTTTCGCGACGTCGTGGAAGACTTCAGAGATGGCGGAGTGCTTCTCCAAAGAGCTTGGACGGTGCCATCCGAGGGAGCTGCTTCTTCCCGACTCGCTTCGGAAAAACGGAGATGTCCAGAACATCCTCTCCCTTCAGGGCGGAATCTCCATCTCGTACTATCCTGACTGGGATTTTGACTCGAAAAAGTCGTTCAAGCGTCTTACGGAACAGTTCAAGACTCAGAACCTCAAATCGTTCTCTCTTTCGGAGGATTCTCCGGAGGTCGCTCCAGCAGGCTTCCTCGTGGACTACATACAGAAGAACACCATCTCCGCGACCCCCCACGTCAGTTCGATAAAGGTCTACCGCGACAGCGAATTCGTCATGATGGACGATTCTTCCCGACGGAACCTTGAGATTGTCTCGAACCTCCGCGACGGAACTTCCCAGTATTCCCTCCTCGATGTCGTGGGAAAGACGCAGACCGCAATGGGAAAGCGTCTCATGCGCTCCTGGCTTTTGTATCCGCTCCGCAATGTCGAGGAGATTCGGAAGAGGCAGGACCATGTGGAGCTTTTCTTCAACGACAGCTGGCTCACGGACTTCGTTCAGGAGCGTTTCTCGAAGATTCTCGATGTCGAACGTCTCGCGGGCAGGGTCGCCATGGAGCGCGCCCACGCGAAGGATTTGCAGGCGCTGCGCGCCAGCCTTGAGTCGTGGATTGAGTGCGCGGGAAAACTCTCGGAGTCTGGCTTCGGCTCTTTCGATTTGTCGGCCGCGCGGGCGATTGTCGACTTGGTTTCGAATTCGATACTGGACGACCCGGCAACGTCGTTGACTGAGGGGCGGATAATCAAGCCTGGCTGGTCAAGCGAACTCGACGGATACCGCGACTTGCACGACAACGCGAACAGGATTTTGGAAGAATATGCGGCCGAAGAGCAGAGGAATACGGGAATCGCGAACCTCAGAATCAAGTACAACAACCTGTCCGGATACTACATCGAGGTCACCCGCGGGAAAGTCGACAAGATTCCAGACCACTTCATCATGAGACGCTCGATGACGAACGCCGACAGGTTCACCACGGAGCGGCTCCAGAAGATTGAGCGCGACATAAACGAGGCCGAGGCGAAAATCGTCGAGACGGAGAAGGCCCTTTTCCTTGAAATCCGGTCGAAAATCGCCGAGTGCGTCCCGTATCTGCTAGAGACTGCGAGGAACATAGCGTATGCCGATGTCTCTTCCACGCTGGCCCGCTCTGCTCTGGTGAACAAATGGGTGCGTCCTGTCGTCGACGACGGCGAAGAATTCGATGTCAGGGCAGGACGGCATCCGGTCGTGGAGGCGCATCTTCCGGCAGGAGAATTCGTTCCGAACGATTTGTCTGTTTCGTCTTCGGAAAACGGCGGGGGAGCCTCGTTCGCGCTTATAACAGGCCCGAACATGGCCGGAAAGTCAACATACCTAAGACAGACAGCCCTGATTGCGTTGATGGCGCAGATTGGCTCGTTCGTTCCTGCCGATTCCGCGCACATCGGAGTGGTGGATAGGATTTTCTGCCGCGTCGGAGCCAGCGACAACCTCGCGAAGGGAGAGTCCACTTTCCTTGTGGAAATGACAGAGACCGCCTATATTTTGCGGAGCGCGACCCGGAAATCTCTCGTCATAATGGACGAGGTGGGGCGAGGCACATCGACGGAGGACGGGCTTTCGATTGCATGGGCGGTTTCCGAGTATCTTTTGAACACTCTGAAGTGCAAGACTCTCTTCGCGACGCACTACCACGAGCTGACGCGCATGGAGCACGACTCACTGAAGCTCATGTGCATGGCCGTCTCCGAAGAGGACGGGCGGATCGTCTTCCTGCGGAAGATAAAGGAAGGGGCGAGCGAGAATTCGTATGGAATCCATGTCGCTTCTCTCGCTGGCGTTCCATGCTCTGTGATAGACAGGGCGAACGAAATCCTTTCAGGCTTGCAGAAGGCTGCGGAGAGTGGAAGCGGTGTCGTCATAGAGACGTCCAAGGAGAGCGCGGACGACAACCCGAAGCTTTCGTTGAAGATGCCGGGATTGTTTTCCGAGGAGGAGCTGATACTGGAGGAGATTCTCTCGGTAGATACCGATGAAATCACCGCCAAGCAGGCTCTGCAGATGATTGACCGCTGGAAGATGGAATTGACGAACCGCTGATTTGCCATTCTTTTCCGCGGGAGAACGAAATAACAAAAAATTATCAGGGCGGATGCGGATTTTTTTGCAGAAAACGAAAAAAAATCGATAAATAGATTTTGTATGGATTCTATTTGTGTGTCGGTTCCTGCTTCGTGCAGGCTTTTCAATGCGTTTGTCCGCGTCTTGTTCTGGGCGCAGGCTGTCGTCTCGTTTTTCCTCGGCGGTGAGCGGTGCCTATGCTGTGGACGGTGGACTTTTGTATCCCCATTGTGCGGACGTTGCTCTTCGCTTTTCTCTTCTTCGGCCTCTTTTTCAAAAAGGTGCCGCGTGTGCGGAAAGCCGCTCGTCAGCGAAATCGGGACATGCACCGTTTGCAGGAATTCATTCGTCGTGAAGTCGGCGGACGGTATTTTCCCGATTCAGACGTACCGGCTCTGGAAGAAGGACCTTCTTTTTTCATGGAAGATGCTTGGAACCCGGAGCCTTTCGCCTTTTTTCGCGTCGGCTGTGGAAAGACGCATCCGCCTTGTCGAGTCAGAACTTTCGCTTTCATGCCTGCCAGTCGTCCCTGTTCCTCCTCGGCCTGGAAAGATGAGTGAAGTCGGATGGGATCAGGTCGACGACTTGTGCTTCTATCTGAAAAGGGGATTCGGCAGGCGTATTCTGCCTCTTCTTGTCAGGAAGTCCAGGACCCAGCAGAAAAAGCTCGGTCGGGAGCAGCGGCTCGACGGTATCGGTTCGTCCTATTTTCCGGTTGGTGAGAAAAAGTCTCGAAAACTGCTAGGTGCGCTCTTTTCTGGAAAAATCCCAAACGCAGTCGTTCTCTTGGACGACGTGATGACGACCGGTTCGACTCTTGAGGACTGCGCGGAAATTTTGAAGGAGATGGGAGTCGCGCACGTTTATTGCGTCACTCTTTTTACGGTGGCATGACTGAGCTGACGGCTCCCCGCCTAAAAAATCTTTGCTTTTTGGTCTCCAGTCGGATATACTGATTCAATATAACTTTAGAAGAGGTCTAGTTATCTATGGAAAAAGAAGAGATTGTAGGATATACAATCGAGGAAGCCGTCGCTGAGGCTCGTCGATGTTTGAACTGTCCTAAACCCTTGTGCCGGACTGGCTGCCCTATCGAAAATGAGATTCCGGCTTTCAACCATGCTGTTTCTGTTGGAAATTTCGGTGAGGCCTTTGAAATAATCTCAAGGAAGAGCAATTTGCCTGCCATTTGCGGCCGTGTTTGTCCTCATGAGAACCAGTGCGAGGGACATTGCGTTCTCGCTAGATCTGGAAAAGGCATAAAAGTCGGCATGATTGAGCGTTTCGTCGCTGATTTCGAGGCCGAGGCAAAATTCGCTAAAGACGCAAAAATCGTCAAGACTGACGGAAAAGTCGCCGTCATAGGTTCAGGCCCTGCCGGATTGACGGTCGCCGGAGATTTGGCTCGCAAGGGATACGACGTCACTGTTTATGAAGGCGAGAGCGAGCCGGGCGGTGTCCTTCTCTACGGAATCCCGGAATTCCGCCTTCCCAAGGATGTCGTCCGCAGAACAACGAAGAAAATCGAAGAGCTTGGCGTGAAATACATCACGAACACCATGGTCGGCGAGGACATCACCGTGGAGGAGATGTTCAAGAACGGATTCGACGCGGTGTTCATCGGTACGGGAACCGCTCTTGCCCGTTCCCTCGATTTGCCTGGAAAAGATTTGACGGGTGTAATCCAGTCGAACTATCTCCTCCGCATGGTCCGCCTGTACCAGGACGGAAACGTGGAGAAGGACGAGGTTCCTGTGAAGGAGGGCGACAAGGTTATCGTCATCGGTGCCGGAAACGTCGCCATGGACGCCTGCAGAACTGCGGTGCGCATGAAGGCCGCTTCCGTCACTGTCGCGTACAGGAAGACCGTCGCGGACATGAAGGCCGCGAAAGCCGAGTACGACGGAGCCTTGAGCGACGGCGTTGAATTCAAGTGGGAGCACGCTCCTCTAGAGTTCGTCGGCGAGAACGGACAGGTCACTGGCCTCAAGTGCAAGACTCCTGAGGGCGAGGTCGTTCTTCCGGCCAACAAGATTCTCCTTGCGATTGGCTCTAGGCCTGCCGCCAGAATCTTGAACACGACAGAGGGAATCGACGTGGACGAGTCCGGCTATGTGATAACGAAGCAGAAGCCGTACGGAATGACGAGCCGCCGCGGAATATTCGCCGGTGGAGATGTCGTCCACAAGCCTGCGACGGTAGTTCTCGCGATGCGCGAGGCCAAAAAGGTCGCCGAGGGAATCTCTCAGTTCCTTGAGGCGAAAAAGCTTCTCGGCGAATAGACTTGTGCGATAAATGCGTTATCGTTCATGTCTGATTAAATTGTAATTGAAAATTGCGGTCGCTGAATTTTTTGTGGCCGGCAAGTCGGAGACTTGTTTTTTCCGTTTGCCGCTCCACGATTCGGCTTCCGTTGTTTTTGGGGGAAATATGGCAGAGAACACTCAGATTCAGCTTGTTACTTTCCAGCTTGGAGAGGAACTCTATGGTGTCGACATCATGGACGTGAAGGAAATCGTGAAAATCACGAAGGTTCGCCCGATTCCTAACGCTCCGTATTATGTCGAGGGAATTTTCAACCTCCGCAGGGAAATCATCCCTGTTATCAATCTCCACAAGCGCTTCCAGATTCAGAAGCTCCAGCAGACTGAGGAAGAGAACGAATTCGACGGCGGATTCATCATCTTGAACATCGACGACAACAAGGTCGGAATCATAATCGACAGAATCGCCCGCGTCGTCACAATCAACACCGAGGAAATAAAGGATCCTCCGCAGATGATTTCCGGAATCGGAACGGAATACATAACAGGCGTCATCCGACAGGATTCAAAATACCTCATCATGCTCGACATCAGGAGAATCTTCAGCGCGAAGGAAATGCAGAAGATTATCGCGAACGGCAATGTCGAGTGATTTTGAGTTTTTGAGATGATTTCCACATTCAGTTCCACAATAAGACGAAAGGAGATGGATGCAGTTCTCACCTGCATGGTCGATGAGAAGATAGGGCCGGGTGAGATGAATTCTAAATTGACGCAGTATGTCAAGGAATTTTTGGGCGCGTCCGGTTGTGTCGCGTTCAGAAATCCCGAAATAGCGTTGTCCTATGCGTTCAAGGCTTTGAACTTGGAAAAGGGCAGCAGGGTTCTCGTTTCCGCATTGGCTCCTTCATGGCATTTTTCGGCTGTGGAGTCTTTAGGGTTCGTGCCTGTAGTTCTTGATGTCAGCGAGGAGACCGGTCTTGTCACTGCCGACATCGTTCAGGATGCTGTCGGTTCTGGAGCTTCGGCGCTTTTGTTTCACGAATCCTTGGGAATCCTTCCATCGTCTGCGGAATTCTCCAAGATATTGTCTTTGGGAATTTTTGTCATAGAGGATGTGTCTCATTCTGTCGGTTCTTCAATTGATTTGACAGAGCCGGATTCCTCAGAGGAGGTTTCTTCCGCTGTCGTTGACGAAAGTCCAGAGTCGGCCGAACCGGAAAAGAAAAATCAGAATGCGAAAAAAGCTGGCACGTTCGGTGTATTCTCTATTTTGGGATTGGAAGAGAACGACACTGTTACGGGGGGCGGCGGCGCTGTCCTCGTCGCCGTGAACAAGAGGGAATGGGCGGTTCTGAAGAACATTACCGAGCGCGCGCCGAAAAGTGAAATCCTCCCCGACATCAACAGCGCGTTGGCGTTTGTGCAGTTGAAGGAGTTTTCTAGAAACGAGTCGGCGCGCAAGACTCTTTTCGATTTGTACAGGAAGGCGTTGTCGGGCGTGTCTCAGAAGAACAGGACGTTCGTCCGCGGCCCAGGCGATGAAAGCACCGTATGGTCTTTCCCTGTTGTGCTTTCTGGAAGCTTCAACGACGCATGCCAATATGCGAAACGGAAGGAGATAGAGCTGCGGAAGGCGTATTCTGGCTCTGTCGCCGATTATCTGCTTTCGAAAGACGATGTGGATGGCTCTTCTGCCGATGTTCCGCTCCATGCAAAGTCGCTTTATTTGAGGACGGTTCTTTTTCCTCTTTATCCTCGGATGAATAGCGAAAACGTTACGAAAATCACGAAGGTTCTTGCGACTTTGCCGTGATTGCGCTTCAAAAAAATGATAGGGTGCTGTTATGGCTGAATTAAGGAAATGCTTGATTGTCGTAAATTCGTTCAAGGAAGAGTCTAAGAATCTCGGTACCGTTGTCAAGGAGTATCTTGCTACACGTGGTGTTCATGCCGACTTGTTCGTGTTCAACGGGTTTTCGGAGCAGTATCCTTTCCACGGCTACGATTTCACCATAACCATGGGCGGCGATGGAACTGTCCTTTTTGCCGCGCGTGGTTGTGTCGAGTTGAAAATTCCGATTTTTCCAATCAATTTCGGCTCGTTCGGTTTCATCGCGAGCGTTCAGAAAGACGAGTGGAAGAGGGAACTCGACTTGTTCCTCGACGGAAAGGCCGTCATAGAAGGCAGGAGCATGTTGCAGGCGGATTTGATCCGAGGCGGTCTCCGGCGGTTCAGTTCTGTTGGACTCAACGACATCGTCGTGAGCGCGGCCCATGCGGCCCATACTATCTCGTACACGGTTACGTACGACAATGTTCCTCTCGGCGATTTCAAGGCGGACGGCATAATCGTCTCGACCGCTACCGGTTCGACCGCGTATTCCGCGAGTGCCGGAGGGCCCATCATCGATCCTGGTCTGGACGCGATGGTCCTCACTCTCATAAACGCTTTTTCGCTTTCGAGCAGGCCGATAGTCCTCAGCCCTGACGGGGATTTGGAGATTGACATATTGCCTTCCCGTGTGTCGGGGGTCGTCATTTCTGTCGACGGACAGATTCCCATCGACTTGCATGTCGGCGACAAAATCAGAATCAGAAGAATACCGGACAAGGCGCTTTTGATTGGATGCACGAAGGAAAAATTCTACAACGCCTTGCGATCTAAACTCAATTGGTCAGGAGGACCACAAAAGAATGCTTGAGGATCTTTCAATTAAAGATTTCGCTTTGATTGATAACGCTTCCATCGAATTTAAAAAAGGTTTCACAGTTCTTTCAGGAGAAACGGGCGCTGGTAAATCTCTTCTTATCGGCGCTCTTACTTTTTTGCTTGGTGGAAAGAGCGACGCCAGCCAAATCAGGCCTGGCTCGAAAGAGGCGTCTGTGAGCGGCACGTTCTATCTTGGCGAGCGGAAAACGAACCCGAAATTTTCTCCGGATGATGAGGACGCGGAGCCTTCGAATGCGTATGAATGGCTCGACCTGCACGGAATATCGTATGAGAACGAGCGTGTCCTTCTGCGCCGCCTCGTCAGGGAGAACGGTACGACTAAGAACTGGATTGGCGACACTACTGTGACCCGCCCTGAGCTTTCCGAATTCTGTTCGTTCCTTGTCGACATACATGGCCAGCATGAGCATCAGAACCTCATGAAAGTCTCCGAGCACAGGAAGTATTTGGATTCATACGCCGGAATCGTCGATCTCGTCCGTGATTTCTCGAAAATTTATGCGGAACTGTCAGAGAAAAAGCGTGCTTTGGAGTCGCTCGTGTCCGACAGCAGGGACAGGAACCAAAGAATCGAGCTTTTGAATTGCGCCGGAAGCACCGCTACAGAAATCCCAGGGTTCCGCCTCTTCGCGATGTTCAGGATGTCCCGTATCGCCGCTCCTGTGGGGCTTGTGACGACTCCGACCCTTCTTGGGTACTTAGGGAGCGGCTTCTTCCTCTGCTGGTCGAATAGCCCCTCTTCGGCGAGCCTCCGCTTCCTCTCTTCTATCATCTTGAGGATGTCGCCTTCGCCCGCTATCTCCATCTTGGAGATTACGAGCTGGTACTTTCCCTGGGGTGCGTAAACCGATAGCGTTCCTGTGGCGTGGACTTTCGTTCCGTCCTTCATCTGGAAAGAGAGACCCGCCGCCTTCCCCTTGAACATGACAGCCGAAATCTGCGCTCCGTCGTCCTTGAGCACGAAGTACAGGTGTCCGCTGGCGTTCGGTCGGTAGTTCGAGATTTCCCCCTCTATCGTGAGTGATGGAAAAGAGCCTTCGATTATTTCCTTTATATTCTGCGTGATTTGTGTGACTGTAAGCACGTTTTCGTTCATGATTCCGATTATAGCAGAAGTCTTGCCATGTGTCCGAACCTCAACTGTCCGCTTTACATGCCGATAATAAAACGATATGGGAAATATTGTTGTTCTTTTCGCCGGATTCTCCATGGATTCGGCTTCAAATAATTTTTGCTTGGAAAAATCGTTCGGCGGAAAATCGTCGGTGGAGTTGGCTCTGGATTGGGCCGCGTCCAACGGGGACAGGACCTTCATCCTTTCTCTGCCGGAGAATTCCTCCGCGCTCTCGTCCCTCGCTCCGGACTGTGAACTTGTTCTCGGCTCTTCGTGGACAGCCTCGAAAATAGCCTCCTGCATAGCCGACTGTTGCGAGAAAGCAGGCGTGAAAATAGCGTTGTACTCGTGGATAGACCTTCCGTTCTTGAACAGCGGAGTCTCTCGCCGACTGTTGGACATGCACTCGGAGTACGCCGCCGAGTACACTTTCGCCGACGGTTTTCCCTACGGATTTTCACCGGAGGTGATAGATTCCGGCACGGCTTCTATCGTGTCCCGAATCGTTTCCGAAAAGGACTTGCCGCCGACCAGGACATCCATTTTCGACGCGATGAAGTCCGACATAAATTCGTTCGAGATAGAGACGCTCGTTTCCGATGTCGATTACCGTCCGCTCAGAATCTCGCTCGAATCGTCCTCGAAAGGTTCCCATCTCTCGTGCTTGTCCCTTTTCGAGTCTCTGCATGGGCGGAACGCCTCTTCTCTGGAAATCGGGGAAATATGCTCGCTCGCCGCGGAGAATCCTTCTGTAATCAGGAACATACCGCATTTCTTCGACATTCAGATAACTTCAAGGACGAACCACACGCCTCTGTATTCTCCTGAAAAAGCGGGAATCGGCGTTGATGGACTTCCCGACATGTCGTTGGAAGATTTCGGGCGCGTCGTGGATAAAATCCGCTCGTTCTCTCCCGATGCAGTGGTTTCGCTGAGCGCGTTCGGTGAGCCTACGCTGCATCCTCGGTTTGTCGATTTCGTGCGCGTCTTGGCGGGGAGCGGCTTGAGGATTCTCGTGGAGACGGACGGCATCATGGTCGATTCCGCCCTTGTGGACGAGTTAGCCGGATGCATTTCGTCTTCAAAATCAGAAATCGACTGGATTGTTGATTTGGACGCCGCCGACTCTTCCCTCTACTCGAAAGTGAGGAACGCTCCCGAATCGGACTTTTGCAAGGCTGTGGCGGCTGTGACCTGCCTTTCCGAATCCTTCAAGGGGCATGTGTACCCACAGATGACGCGGATGAACGCGAACGAGGAGAATTTGGAGAAATTCTTCAGATACTGGAAGAATCCCGAAAGCCCTTCCGGCGGAAAACTCATCATCAAGAAATACGACTCCCTTTGCGGAAAGCTGCCAGACGAGAAGCCCGCCGACCTTTCTCCGTTGAGGAGGATTCCGTGCTGGCACCTGGCTAGGGACTTCGTGATTCTTTCCGATGGTTCCGTCCCGAAATGCCGTTCCCGCGGAAAGATGGACGTGGTGGGGAACGCTTTCGCCGACAGCTTGGATTCTGTCTGGGAGTCGTCGGCCGCGTCTTACAGGGAGCACGTCCGTGGCGAGTATGGCGGAATTTGTGGAGGATGCGATGAATTCTATACCTTCAGTTTTTAACGCGAGGGAGATAAGCCGGACTGTCGTGGGCGGTTCCGAAATCTGCCCGAACATACAGATGGACTGCGCCGTCGTAATGATAAACGACGGATGGAGTCCGAGCAGGGTGAAGACGCTCGACACTCTCCTCGGATGCGGATTCTCTTCCGTCGTTTCCATAGAGGTGAGCCGGGAGAACTACAACATCGAGGATTTTTCAAGGAGATTCCCGTCCGTGAAATTCATCGTCCCCCTTGAGAGCGTAACGGTCGGCGATTTGGTGAACATAGCGATGAGCGAGGTTCAGAGCGAGTACGTTCTCATCTTGAGGGACACGCTTGAAGTCAAGTCGGATTTGATGACGCCAATCCTTTTTTCGAACCTTACCGCCGGAAAGCCGTTTTGCGTCTGTCCAAGATTGACGCTGCAGGGGAATGTCTCTTTTCCGGTCGTGTCGCGCCCATCTTCCAGAAAGTCCGTTTTCGATGTCGAGTCTTCCCCAAAAGTCTCGGACGGCGCGGAGAATCTTTTCCCATACGATTCTATCGGTCTTTTCAATAGAAAAAAATTCATGATGCTTGGCGGGTACGACTACACAATCGAATCCGAATACTGGCAAAACCTTGATTTGTCGCTTCGGGCGTGGCTTTGGGGCGAGAAGATTGTCATGTCCACTTCATTCGCCATCGCCTACGCTGTGGAGAGCAAGCAGCTCGATTCTACGGCGAGCCAATACTCGAACAGGTTCTATCTCAAGAATCTTGTCCCGCGTTTCGTTCATGGAGAGGGGGTTGTTCCGCTTTCGTCGTTCTTGCTTTACCTGCCTCGCTCCGGTTGCGGATTTTTCGAGGCGTGGAGACAGTTCAAGGACGCTAGGAGATGGGTGAGGGAGAACAAATTCCGGTTCAGGCTGGATGCTGTGACTCTCGTCCAAAAATGGGGGGCCGCTGGATTCCTTGACGGCAAATAAAATTTCTGTTTTCGTGTAATATTCAGTTTGTGCCATTTTTGTCGGTGAGACAGGGAAACAGAAAAAGGATTGAATGAACCTGTTCGGAACCCTCGGTTATCGAACAGGTCTGATAAGGGGATGCAAAAAAAATGAAGATTGTACTTGCGGCGCAATGCCGTCTTTCGTCCACGAGACTGCCGGGAAAGGCTCTTTTGAGTCTCGGCGGGAAAACCGTTTTGGACTGGAGCCTCGCTTCCATGCGCAAGGTCAAGGCCGACGCGTATTTCGTCGCCACCGACAAGGACTCGGAGCAGGCTCTGCGCCCGATTTGCGAGCGGAACGGTTTCGAGCTGTTCGTGGGGCCGCTTGAGGACGTGCTTGAGCGATATTGCCTTTTGATAGAGCACACCGGGGCTGACGCTGTAATCCGCGCGACTTGCGACAACCCGTTCCTCTTCTACGAGGCCGCAGACGCCCTCAGGGAACAGTTCCTGCGCCGCAGCGAGACTGGAAAGTGCGACTACATAACTTGGACTGGACTACCTCATGGAAGCGGAGTGGAGATGTTCAACGCGAAGTCGCTTTTGGACGCGAGAGACAACACTTCGGAGCCTTACGACCACGAGCATGTAGGACCGGCCCTGTACAACCACCCGGAGAAATTCGAGAGCGTGATGATAGCGGCTCCCGCGGAATGGAACTTTCCGAACCTCAGGACGACGATAGACACGAAATCAGACTACAGGAGGGCGCTTGCGGCCGTCAGAAAAGTATCCGGCTTCGTGGACGAGTCGAATCCCGTTTCCGAGCCGTATACGTGCGCTCAGATTGTCGAAGCGTACTCTGATTCTTCCGTCGTCTCTCCAGTCCTGTGCGTTCCGTGCGTGAGCAAGGGGAAGGGGACAGGGCATCTCAGAAGGTGTCTTTCCGTGGCCGTCTCGATAGGAGCGGACGTGTACATTCCCGAGGATGCGGGGCTTGAGGAGATAGAGGAGCTTTTGTCGGACGCGAAATCCAGTGGCTTCTCCGATTGGCAGATTCTTCGCTCCCTTCCAGAAAAGGGCGACTACTCCATGGTTCTCGCGGATGCTTTCTCTCTCGACCGCCAGACCGCTTTTTCATTGGCGAACATAGCCCCTGTGACTGCCATCGACGAAGGCTCCGTGAACACGGACTTTTGCGATTGCCTCCTCGACATAATCCCGTCGTATGGAATATCTCGTCCGTCGAACATAAGCGATCCGTCGTTCGTCACTCTCCCGAAGTACGTCAGGAGCGCGCCGCGCCCAGCTTCCGTGCAGGAAATAAAAAAAGTGCTCGTGACTGTGGGAGGCGAGGACCCGGCCGATTTGGTCGTTCCCGCGTCCATCGCGTTCGCCTCTTTGGACGAGGTGAAATTCGGGGAGAAGAGCGTAACAGCGATTGTCCAGAATCCAGAAGCTGCATCCGAGAGGGTTCCTGAGAAATTGCGGGGCAGGATAAAGTTCATGCCGCCTGTCCACAATCTGAGGGAGCATCTTGCTGATTTCGATTTGGTCGTCTCTCACTATGGATTCACCGCTTTCGAGGCCATAGCGGCCGGATGCGCCGTGATTCTTCTCGGAACGACGGCGCTCCACATTAAACTCGCAGAGAAATACAAATTCGTCTATCTTCCGACGTACATGCTCTCCGCGGCCGGTGCCGGCGAGGTTCTCGGAAAAATCGACGCCCTCTACCCGAAGTCTCCGCTTAGGCGTGAGGGTGAGACCAAGGTGGAACAGAAGGATTTGGGAAAATTCGTCTCGCTCCTCTCCAGGGGCAGGCGCTTCAGCTGTCCGATATGCCAGGGACACCACGAGCCTTATCTCGATCCTGTCGTCTCCAGGACGACGAGGCATTCGTTCAGACGCTGCCACAATTGTGGAATGCTCTACATGTCTTGGACGTTCGACGCGGAGGACACCGAATACAACGAATCGTACTTCTTCGACGACTACAAAAAACAGTACGGAAAGACTTATCTCGACGATTTCACTCAGATAAAGTCGCAGTGCGTCAGAAGAACCTCGAATGTCGACATGATTTTCAGGAAGACGCACAGGAATGCGGTGACTCCGACCGTCCTCGACATAGGATGCGCGTTCGGACCGTATCTCGACGCTGCGAACGATGCCGGTTGGCAGGTGTTCGGAACGGACGCTTCCAAGGAGGCCGTCGATTACGTACAGAACACTCTCCATTATCCGGCAGTGGTCTCGAAATTCCCTTCGTTCGATCCGTCCATTTCGTTCGGGGTGAAGCAGTTCGATTCCGTGTCGATGTGGTACGTCATAGAGCATTTCCAGAATCTGGACGCTGTATTGAAATGTGTTTCGAAGATTCTGAAAGTCGGGGGCGTTTTCGCGTTCTCCACTCCGTCCGCTTCGGGAGTCTCTGGAAAATTCAACACGCAGAGCTTCTTCCAGAATTCTCCTGCCGACCACTACACGCTTTGGGAGCCTTCCAGGGCGGCTTCTATTCTCAAAAAATACGGATTCAGGCTCGTGAAGACAGTGTCCACCGGCCATCATCCAGAGAGGTTCCCTTCTCTTCAGGGGAAAAGCCGCTCAGGTCTCAAGTGGTCGTTCTACAACATGATGAGCAAGATGCTCGGTCTCGGAGATACGTTCGAGGCCTATTGCGTAAAGGAAAAAGACATTTAGATTTTTTGGGTAAAAAGGGGATAGAAAATGAAAAAGGTAATGATTCTCGGTGCGGGATTGATGCAGAAGCCCGCGATTCTCGCCGCTAAGGAGCTTGGGTTCGAGTCTGTGGTAGTCGACGGGAACCCCAAGGCTGTTTCCGTGCCGCTCGCCGACAGGTTCGAGCCTATCGACTTGAAGGACAGGGAGTCTCTTCTCCGTCTGGCGCAGTCGCTCGGCTCTGATTTGGCTGGAGTCTTCACGGCTGGAACGGATTTCTCTTCGTCCGTCGCGTATGTCGCCGAGAAGATGGGGCTTCCGTCCCACACTTTCCAGTCTTGCTTGAACGCAAGCGACAAAGTCCGCATGAGGGGGTGCTTCGAGCGCGCGAATGTTCCGTGCCCGAAATTCCGCGAGATAACTAAGACGCAGATTTCAGAGCTTGACGCGCAGGCCAAGGCCGGCGAAATCGATTTCCCGAAAGTCGTGAAGCCGTGCGACAACATGGGCGGACGAGGCTGCCGTTTGGTCCGCGACAAGGGCGAATTCCTCCCTGCCGTGACTCATTCCGTTGAGAATTCCAGGACTTCGCGCGCGATTTTCGAGGACTACATGGAAGGCGCGGAATTCTCCATCGACTCCATCGTCTACAACGGAACGCTCACCATAACGGGCTTCGCCGACAGACACATCTTCTATCCTCCGTACTTCATCGAGATGGGGCACTCGCTTCCGTCGAAGGTCTCCCCGAAAGTGAAAAACGAGCTGATTGCCACGTTCGCCCTGGGGATAAAAGCCCTCGGTTTGACGTGCGGTGTCGCAAAAGCCGACATCAAATACACCAGGAACGGACCAATGGTCGGAGAGATTGCCGCCAGACTTTCAGGCGGCTACATGAGCGGCTGGACGTTCCCGTATTCGAGCGGAATGAATTTGACGAAGGAGGCGATGAAAATAGCAGTGGGAATGGAACCCGACTACGTTGTCGCCAACAGGAAGCCGCTTCCGTGGGAACCACACGAGTCTGTAAAGGACAAGGAGCAGCCGTTCACAATCTACGAGATGAAGAGCAACCTCGTGAGTGCCGAGCGCGCGTGGATTTCCATTCCTGGCAAAGTGAAGGAGATTTACGGACTCGAAGAGGTCAAGGCCATCTATGGCGTGAGGGATGTCCTTCCCCGCTCGAAGGTCGGTGACGAAGTGGACTTCCCAAGAAACAACGTGGAGAAGTGCGGAAACGTCATCGCGGTCGCCTTGACTTCCGACTCCGCATACAGGGCTGCCGATGATGCCGTTTCTTCTATAACTCTCAGGCTGGAGCCGAACAATCCGAAGACCGACGAATTCCTTTCCGGCATAGTGTGCGACGACGAGAGCGGCTTCCCTCCGTCAGCCTTCACGCTTTCTCCAATGACCAAGGTTTCGTTCTTCGCCGACGTTCCTGAGGATTCCCGTACCGTCGATTTGATTCCTGAGGTTCTGCAGCCTCTCGCCGATTCTGTGAAGGACTGGAACCACTGCACATTGCGGAAGACTCTCGAAAAATTCGACAAAATCTGTCCAGTGCACAAGAGACTTGACGGAACGAAATTCTGGTCTGCTGTTTTGAGGGGCGGAATCCAGGGTGCCCTCTATGTCGCGGACAGCGAGTAGAGCGGGCGTTTTCTCATTTGTCGCTGTTCGGTATTGAAAAAGGAGGATTCTGTGCGGAAGATTCTCTCGCTCGTTTTGTTTTTCTTCTCGTTTTTCCATGTGCACTCCGCCAATTCCGTGAACCTTCTTGCCGAATCGAACAAGATTGGCGTGTCGGTTCTCTGGGATTCTCTGAGCAACAGCGGAATCCTTGAGAAAGCCGGACACCAGATTTCCTTCCATGCCGGAGACCCGTTCGTGCTGCACGATTTCAGCAAGCTTGTTGTTTCGGATTCTCCAGAATTGAAGAACGGAGTCCTCTTCGTCTCTCCGAAATTCATGGACGACGTGAAGGACTTCTTCAAGGACGAGACCGAGCACAGCGCGATGCGCATCGGAGCCATCCTGATAGACCCCGGCCACGGCGGAAAGGATCCGGGGGCCAACGCCGTGCACAAAATCGACGGGAAACTCGTGACGGTGAACGAAAAGGAAATCACCCTCAGGGCAAGCAAGATGGTCTACGAGAAACTGAAGAAGGCATACCCTGACAAGCAGATTCTCCTGACGCGTTCCAAGGATACGACAGTTTCCCTGGAAGAGCGCACGAAGATTGCGAATTCCGTCAAACTGGATTCTGACGAGGCCATACTCTACATTTCAATCCATGCGAATTCCCATGTGGACAAGAACGTCCGCGGGTATGAGGTCTGGTATCTCTCCCCGGACTATAGGCGCACTGTCATAGCATCCGATTCCGACGAGGACGAAAACCTCGCGATAATAATGAATTCAATGATGGAAGAGGAGTACACCCTTGAGAGCGGACTCATTTCCCAGTTCATCATGATGGGATTGAAGGAGCAGATAGGGGAGGCTTCCCACAGCAGGGGCATAAAGACTGAGGAATGGTTTGTCGTGCGGAATTCGAACATGCCGGCTGTCCTAATCGAATTGGGGTTCGTGTCGAACGCTTCCGAGGCGAAGAACCTTATCAGCAACGATTACTTGCAGAAGCTTTCGCTGGGTATATATAATGGAATTTCAGCGTTCGTGGCCCATTTTGAAAGAACTAGCGGCTTCACGGCCGTAAAATGACCCCGTTTTTTATGAAGGTTTGGATTATGAAAAAGATTTTTTCGGCATTGGCTGTTCCTGCATTTGTTTTTCTCTCGCTCTTTGCTTCCTGTTCGGGGGGTGCTGGATTATCCACTTACAAATTCGATTTTCCGGTAATCGACATATCGGATGCGGATGCTGATGTCTCCTCCGTGAAAACTGAGAGCAGGCGGCTTCCTTCCGAGCCTGTACAGGGCAAGGTAAAACTCTATGTGGAGGAGCTTCTCCTGGGACCTGAGTCTGAGAGGCTACAGCCGCTTTTTTCCCTCGACTCCTCTGTCGATTTCTGCTTCGTCAGGAACGAGTCGGGCAAAGACGTCCTCTATCTGGGGCTGTCGGAGTCCTCTGTCTACAACCTGCCTCCGAATGCCGACATCCAGAACAGAATTGCCATTTTAAGGGAAAATATCCGCAAAAATTTTAAAAATATTGAAAAGATAGTGTTATTTATTGGAGACAACTTTGTTAATGAATAAGCCTAAAAAAAAAGTTGACAAAAAAAGTTTCTTATAAGATACTTAATAGTACAAGGCTACATCAATCGAATTTAAAAGGAGCTTCGAATGAAGAAAACTTTAGTTTTATCAGCAGCAGCAATGATGCTCGCAGGCGCAGCATTCGCTAAAGAGTCAACACTCATTGACTTCTCTTTGTTGGACGCTGACATCACAGTCAAAATGTCAGAGAATGATCAGGGAGACAAGCCGAACGAGAACAAGAGAACTGTAATGGATTACAGCATTGCAGCAGGCGCTACTTACGATCAGGAGCAGAAGGACCTCATGAAGACTTCTCTCTTCATCGACGAGTGGGAAGTTGAGCTCAACAGCTCAGCTCGCAATGTCAACAGCTTGGCTCTTTCTCAGGTAAAAGCCGCTCCAGTTCGCGAGAATGCAAAGGTTCCATTCGCTGGACAGAAGGTAATGGGTGTTCGCATCGTATTCCCTTCATTGGCAGCTAACGCCAACGCAAAAATCGTTCCTCCATTCTCAATCCCTGCTTACGAGCCACTCTCAACAGCGGACGACAATGGCGATCGCCAGCCACAGACTGACGAGGAGAAAGCATCAGGCCGCACACTCTTCGAGGCTGATTCAGATGATACTCCAGCTTACGGTATCGTCAAGAACGTTGGAACAATCAAGTCTATCGCTACAACAACTCTCGGTATGAACTTCCCACACGGACTCTATGTCCTCCTCGGAGACGTTGATGGAAATCATCGCCGCTACTTCATGGGATACCTCGGATTCGACGGATGGAAGACTCTCACATGGAACAACCCAGAGTACATCTCTGAGGTTCGCACTCGCGAAATCCGTGTTTACCCAATCTATCCACGCGGACTCCCATTCGTGAAGTTCGAAGGATTCCAGATCACTCGTGACGCTGCTCACATCGGTGATGACTTCGTTGGATACTTCAAAGATGTCAAGATCATCTACGACAAAGCCGAGCTCACAACAGAGCGCGACATCGCTGATGAGGATCTTTGGGGAATCATCACTCGCAAAGAGAGAGCTCGCCAGAATGCTGAGATGACAAGATTCGGCAACAAGCAGGTCAACCGCTACATCGAGAGATCTAAGATGGCTACAGAAGAGTCTTTCACTTCTAGCTTGACAGAGGGATCTTCTTCTAACGCTCAGTCAAACGGCGGACAGTCTGCTGACGCTTCTTCTGACGCTAAATAAGTTAAGTTATTAACATAAAATAGCAGAAAGGCTACTTGCACTTCAAAACGCAGGTAGCCTTTTTTATTGCATCTCGTAGGGAATTTCAGTCCTGCCCATGCCTGCTCCCTGTTTAGGCTTTTGTGATTTGCTTTTAGTTAAATTCAATGCTACATTTGAATTCGACGTATTTTTATTTAATCAAACAGTTTTGTGGAGTCCCACCTTATGGAAAATATTGGAAAATCATTGCCGAACAAAAACGACATAAAATTCACATATGAATCATACAGGCCGATTCTTTCTGAAATTTTGTCGAAAATTGAAAACAAGCTGCGTAGAAGCATAACACTCCAGTCGATGCCGACATACAAATCGCGCGTGAAGTCTTTTGGAAGCTACTACAGAAAGGTTTTGAGACTCAAGGCGTCCGAGGCTGAGAAGCACAATTTCGTTCCCCTGACGGACATGATGGGAATCAGGGTCATATGCGCATTCCTTGAGGATTTGAGCGAAGTCGAGAGGCAGGTGAAGGAGAATTTCGATGTCCGTGAGGTCGAGTACAAGGGCGCGCAGCAAAACTTCCGTGAGTTTGGGTATGAATCTGTTCATGTCCTGATTGCGATCCCTGCCGACTGCATGCCGGAGCAGAGGACTCTTCCGCTTCCTGAGAATATCGTCTGCGAGATACAGATACGGACGATTTTGCAGGACGCATGGGCGGAAGTCGAGCACGAGCTTGTGTACAAAACTGAATTCACCCCGTTCGATTTGCCTCTAAAAAGAAAGCTCGCTTCGATGAATGCGAGCCTCAGTCTCGCCGACATCATTTTCCAGGAAATCCGCGACTACCAGAAGAACCTTCAGGGGGAAGTAGAGGCGAGAAGGGCCGCTTTCTACGACAAGGCCGACGAGCTTACGTTCAACGTCCCTATAGAGGGAAAACAGAAGTCGGAGAGCAAGTCGATAAACAGGGTCTCTCCGTATGTGCGCGGAACAATCGACGACATGCTGCTTGAGGCGATCCAGGCGCACAACCACGGGGAGTTGGACAAGGCAATCCAAATTTACAGCGACATTTTGGACTCGAAGCCTGTTCCTGAGGCACCTGTGCTTGCCGTCATACACAAACACCGGGGAATGGCCTTTTTCGCTCGCAACGACTACAAGTCCGCGCTTTCAGATTTCAAGGCGAGCGTGGAGAATGATCCGAACGGATTCCGTTCCTACTACTACATCGGAATCGTCCAGAGCATAATGGGACTGCACAAGGATGCTGTCGCCGCGTTCGACAAGTCGCTTGAAATCAACGAATACCAGTCACACGCGCATTTCAGGCGGGCGATTGCGTATTTCGAGCTTGGCGAGTACGATAAGTCGCTGGCGGATTTGAATTCGGCGCAGGCTCTGGGCTTGAACGATGCCGGATGCAAGTCGTTGAACGACAAGCTTGTTGAAAAATTCGGCATGAAGATGTGATTGTGGTGGGTGCTTCGATGAAAAAAGGCTCTGGAGAAGTCGAAAAGCGATTTTTGGATGATGCCGTCGCCGTCATTAGGGCGGAAATCGAGAGGGCGAGGGGAAACGAGGTCTTCTTTTGCGGAGATGTGGACGATGACGGCCGTGTGTGTTCCGTCCGGGCTTCCGCAAGGGGGCGCGCGGATTCTGTTCCTGTCAATTTGATGGACGCCGCTGAATGCGATGTGCTGATTCACAACCACCCGTCTGGGAATCTGTCTCCATCCGACGCGGATTTTGTCGTCGCCTCCGATTGTTCTGCTGCTGGGAAGGGATTCTTCATTGTGGACAACGATGTCTCCGATGTCTATGTCGTCATGGAGTGCGCTCTAAGACAGAAGACTGTAAAACTTTCCTCCGACGATGTCGCTTCATACCTTTCGAAAGACGGCCCGTTGTCCAAAGTCTTCTCGAATTATGAGGAGCGCCCTTCGCAGATTGAGCTTTTGAGGCGCATCACCGACGTGTTCAATTCTGATTCTGTCGGCGTGTTCGAGGCCGGCACTGGTGTCGGAAAGTCGTTCGCGTATCTCATTCCTTCCATGCTCTGGTCTCTCTCGAACAAGGAGCGGGTCGTAGTCTCAACCGGCACGATAAATCTGCAGCAGCAGGTATTCGAGAAGGACATTCCTCTCGCCGAGAAAATAATCGGAAAAAAAGTCAGCGCGGTTCTGGTGAAGGGGCGACAGAACTACATCTGCCTCAGGCGGTTGAACGAAGTCGTGAACGAGCCTGATTTGTTTTCGGACGATTCTGACACGTTCGAGAAAATCCTGAAATGGACGAAAAAGACGAAGGACGGAAGCAGGAGCGACCTCTCTTTTCAGCCGCCTGAAAGTCTGTGGCAGCGCGTCAATTCCGAGTCGGACGCTTGCATGGGAATGCGGTGCAAATTCTATTCCAAATGCTTTGTGATGAAGATGAAGAAGGACGCTTCGGACGCGAATCTCCTTGTCGTGAACCACCACATCCTTTTCGCAGACATTCAGTCGAGGATGGACGGTGCCGGATTCGACGGCGCGGCGGTTCTTCCCGCGTACAAAAGGATTGTCTTCGACGAGGCGCATGGGGTCGAGAGTGCGGCCACTAGTTTTTTCAGCCAGAATCTGAGCAGGTTCAAGCTTCTCAAGCAGCTCAACCTCTTGTGCAGGCGCAAGCGAGGTTCTGTTTCCGGCTTCCTGTACACAGTCAGCGCGCTCAGCGACGGCGAGGATACGACCGCTGAAATCGAGATGGACATTGAGGATGCGAAGACTGCGTTTTCTGAATTGGAGAAAGAGGCGGACTCGTTTGTTGGCAATGAGTTCTCCGTCCGCATAAAAGCGGCAAACGCGCAGGTATTCTCCTCCGTTTTGTTCAAGATGAGGGATTTGCAGAAGGCTGTGGCGAAAATAGTCACGTCCGTGCGCACGGTGCTCGACGGAATCGCCGATGTGGACAAGGACGAGGCCGCTGTCTGGGAGACGAAATCGATTTTGCGCAGGTTGGATGCCTGCGTGACCGTCTGCCAGAACTATTGCGAGTGGGAGAACCATCCAGAACTCGTCTTCTGGCTCCAAAAGTCAAGGCTTCCTCCTGCCCTCGCGGCATCTTCCGACTTTCCATTCTATTTCCAGTTCGTCCAGACTCCGCTCGACATTTCCCCTCTCATGAACGAGGGGGTGTTCGAGCCGATGAAGTCTGTCGTATGCACTTCGGCGACGCTCGGAATCGAGGGGAAATTCGATTTCTGGGAGGCCAGAACAGGCGTGAAGTTCGTCGAGCCTGGGCGCGTTCTGCGGGGGGCGTTCGATTCTCCGTTTCCCTATGACAGGAACATGGTTTTCGCGGTTCCATCGGATGCCCCTTTCCCGGACAACCAACAGTTCCAGCCGTTTGTCGACATGAGCGTTTCCCGGCTTGTCCTTGCGGCGAACGGCAGGACTCTCGTCCTTTTCACGTCCTACGATATGCTTCGGAAGACGTTCGACGCTGTGGCTGAGTCTGTGAAAGGTTCGGGAATAACGCTATTGAAGCAGGGGGACGACGACAGGTTCAAGCTGCTGTCGAAATTCAAGGAGGACACGGCCAGCGTCCTGTTCGCCACGGATTCGTTCTGGGAGGGGGTCGACGTTCCGGGGGAGTCGCTTCGGCAGGTCGTGATTGTGAAACTGCCTTTCGGCGTGCCTTCCGACCCGGTTTTTTCAGCCCGCTCGGAGATTGTAGAGAAAAACGGCGGAAATTCGTTCATGGAACTGAGCGTTCCAGAGGCCGTCATAAAATTCAGGCAGGGCTTCGGCCGGCTGATAAGGCGGGGGGACGACAAGGGGGCGGTCGTTGTCCTTGACAGGCGCATAATAGAGAAACGCTACGGCTCGATTTTCCTCTCAAGCATTCCAAGGACGAAGCGTGTCTACGAGCCGCTGGAAAGTCTGCTTGCGTCTACGAAAGCTTATCTATGATTTTGGCTGCGTTCTCGAAAAAGATGTCCTCGATTGCTTCTGGAATGTCCTCTTTCAGCTTTCTGAGGTTTTTCATCAACTCTTCGAACGTGCCGCCTGTCATTATGACTTCCGCGTATCCGACTTCGCGCTTCTGTGTCGCCGCGTAGTTCTCTATCTTAGTGACTTGACTCACGAAACTGTAGCCGCTGATTTTTTCCATGAGGGCTTGTGGGAGCAGGGGGAGCTTGAAATTCATCACTTTCCGCAGTTTTTTTGGGGAGGTGGGGTTTTCTTCCTCGAATGCGGTTTCCGTTATGGTCTCAATCATCGTTTTTCCCTCGGTCGCCGCGTATGCAGACGTCATGCCGGAAATCCGCGGGTTCACTTCGATTATGTACCACTCTCCGCTTGAGAACACGAGGTCGACTTGGGCTATTCCTGAAAGTTCAAGCTCCTCGGCGAGTTTCTCCAGCATCGCCTTCAACTCGTCTGTCTTGTATTTTTCGTCCGCCACAGGCCCGATTTTGACGCTCTGCTTGGGGCTTGTTATTCCGTATTGGTTCACGCTGAACATCATCGGCGGCAGGATTTTGTAGTGCCCTTTCGTTCCGTGTATCTCCGCGCCGAACTGTTCTCCTTCAATGAATTCCTCCACGATTCTGTCGGAGGAGTTTCTCCTTGAGTGGAGGAACCTGTCGGCTTCCTCGTATGTCCCGACGACCTGCATTCCGTAGGAGCTGAGACCGACCGTGTCCTTTATGATGACGGGAAATCGCATCGAGCGTATCTTTTCCATGACGTGCTCCTCGTAGACGTTTTCCCTTACGACTCCCTTTGTTCCAGCGCACATGAAGAGCCAGTGGTGCACGTAGACGCTTTTCGCCATCTTGAGGCCGATTCTCTCCATGAGTTTGTGCGTCCTGAATTTGTCGAAGCAGTCGATTCCGGCTTCTGTCGGGTGCGCGATTGTCTTGATGCCCATTTCCCGGAGTTTTTCCGCGACCAGACCGTCCTTTACGGAAAGCCAGTCGAACGGGTCTACCCAGAATGTCGCGGCTATCGCTATGTCGGGCTTCTTTTCGGCGATTATGTCGGCGATTTCCTTTGGGGAACTTCTGTCGTCGGGCACGAGCGTGTATTCGACTTGCTCCGATTTTTCCGCGGGCGTGTCCCCTTCCAGATCCAGAAGGAACGTTCCCGGAAGCTGCGTGACTATGGAGAAAGAGCAGTCTCCGTGCTTTTGGCAGAGGGCGTCGAGTTGGCTTTTGCAGGTGGGGATGTTCTTGGTGGATATTTTTCTTCCGTCGAAGTGGTTGGAGTTTGTGCTGAAGATGACGATTCGCATTTTTTTTCCGGTTTAAAAGCAAAACACCTTCGAAAGGCGAAGTGCGCACTCGCAATCGAAGGTGTTTTCTAAAAGATTAAGGCTAACTCAGTCTCTCGATAAAGAGCTTAGTTTGCTTTGAAGTCTTTCGGGCGGCGCTCAGTTCTCTTGCACTTTGAGCACTCGGCGATGTTCCTGAGTCTTCCGTTCTCGTAAAGAGTCTTCATGTTGATTTCTCCACCGCAATCAGGGCAGATGAACTTCTGTGTCGCGACTGTTGTACGAGAGTTCTTACTTGCTCCAGCCATTTTCTAGCCTCCAAAAAAATAATCGATTATTTATCCGTCCCAAACTGAGCCGAATCAAAAAAATCCATTCAGCTTGCAAACCGAATGGATTTTATCGGGATGACAGGGATCGAACCTGCGACATCTTGGTCCCAAACCAAGCGCGCTACCAGCTGCGCTACATCCCGTGACATTTGGGCAGTGAGAGACTCGAACTCCCGACAACCTGGGTGTAAACCAGGGGCTCTACCAACTGAGCTAACTGCCCTTGCGAAAGTGAATCTACTATATCAAAAAACACCGCATCATGTCAACCGACACGGTGTTTTTTGAACTCTATTCCTAAAATTCCTGCTTTATCTGCTCTTTTTCCTTTCCGTTGTCCTTTTCCCTGATTTCGACACGCCTGATTTTTCCAGAAATCGTCTTGGGAAGTTCCTTCACGAATTCGAAAATGCGGGGGCACTTGTACATGGCCGTGTTCTTCTTCGCGAAGTCCAAAAGCTCCCGCTCCATGTCCTTCGGGTCTTTTTCATCGTAGCCCGGCGAAAGGACAATCGTCGCCTTCACTGCCATTCCTCGCTTGGAGTCTTCCACTCCTGTGACCGCGCATTCCATGACGGCCGGGTGCTGCTGGAGAATCGACTCGACTTCGAACGGGCTGACTCTGTAGCCTGCCGTCTTTATGATGTCGTCCTTCCTTCCGATGAACCAGACGTAGCCGTCCTCGTCCATGTACACGTTGTCGCCTGTGTGGTAGACTCCGCCGTCGAAGGCGTTCGCCGTCAATACGACGTCCTTGTGGTAGCCCATGAGAAGCCCGAAAGGCATTTCCTTGTCGACATGTATGCAGAGTTCGCCTACGTCGCCTGTTGGAACCGGCTTGTTGTTCGCGTCGAGAACCTCCACGTCGTAGAGCGGGTTGGGGCGGCCCATCGAGCCTGGCTTTATAGGAGAGTATTCGAGGAAATTTCCGCAGATTATCGTCGATTCCGTCTGTCCGTATCCCTCGAAAATCTTCTTTCCTGTTTGTTCGAGCCACTTGTTGTAGACTTCGCCGTTCAAGGCCTCGCCTGCTGTTGAGAAACGGACGCACTTGCTCAAGTCGTACTTGCTCAGGTCCTGCCTGACGAGGTACCTGTAGACCGTTGGCGGCGCGCAGAATGTGGTCAGTCCGTATTTCGAAATCATCTCAAGCATCTTTGCAGGTTTGAACATGTTCATGTCGTAGACGAAAAGCGCGGTGCCGGCGAGCCACTGTCCGTAGAGCTTTCCCCATGTGGACTTCGCCCAGCCTGTCTCGGCGATTGTCAGGTGGAGTCCGTCCTCGACGACGCCGTGCCAGTATTTCGCCGTCATTATGTGCCCGATTGGGTAGTCGTAGTTCTGCAGAACCATCTTTGGGTAGCCGGAAGTTCCAGACGTGAAGTAGAGGAGCATCGGGTCTTTGTTGTGTGTCGCGGCCTCTCCGACTGGGCGGGGGAATTCTGCCGGCATCTTCTCGTATTCCTCGTGGAAGCTTATCCAGCCGTCCCGTTTTTCCTTTCCGACTGTCACAAGATATTCCACGCTCGGAGACTTCGGCATCGACTTGTCGACTTCACCCTGAATGATTGGGTTGTCGTACGAGATTATCATCTTCACGTCGGCGGCTTTCGTCCTGTATTCGATGTCCGACTGCAGAAGCTGGTCGGTCGCCGGAATGACGATTGCGCCAATCCTGTGCAGAGCCGGCATCAAGAACCACCATTCGTAGCGGCGGCGCAGGATGAGCATCACAGTGTCGCCTTTCTTGATTCCCTTCGACGTGAGCCAGTACGCGGCCCTTTTAGATTCCCTTGAGATGTCGTCGAATGTGAAAGTTCTCTCTTCCTTGTTGTCGTCAATCCAAACGAGCGCTCTTTTTCCTGGAAAATCCGTCGCGTATCTATCCACGACGTCGTATGCGAAATTGAAATCCGGTTTTGTCTTTAGTTTGCAGTGCTTCTTGAAATCGTCGTAATCCTTGAAATCCCGATCTTCGACCAAATACTCATGGTATAAAGCAGACATTAAAATACTCCTTGATTTTTTTCGGACGAATGATGTTTCATCGCTCCATTTTTTGCCATTTCGTTTGACATATATTTTGACACGAAATCCTGTGTTTTGTTTCAAAAAAATAGCACAAAAATTCGATTCTTTCTTGAAATATGGCATAATCCCTCGAAATATGAGAAAATAGAAAGAATTTTTTATAAAAAACGAGGGACTATTTTGTATAAATCAATCGATTCAAAGGCCGACTTCCCGAAGCAGGAAGAGGAAGTTCTGAAGTTCTGGCAGGAAAACAACATCTTCCAGAAATCGATTCAGCAGAGAGACAAGGCTGAAGAATTCATTTTCTTCGATGGACCTCCATTCGCTACAGGTCTTCCGCATTTTGGACATTTTATTCCATCTACTATAAAAGACATTATTCCGCGTTACCAGACAATGAAGGGCAAGAAAGTCGAGCGCAGGTTCGGCTGGGACTGCCACGGTCTTCCCGTCGAGAACCTCATCGAGAAGGAGCTGGGGATAAACTCGAAGCATGAAATCGAAGCGTACGGCGTGGCGAATTTCAACGACAAGTGCAAGGAATCCGTCCTCAAGTACACTTCCGAGTGGCGCAAGACAATCACCCGCATGGGACGCTGGGTCGACTTCGACAACGACTACAAGACGATGAACCCGGACTTCATGGAGTCGATTTGGTGGGTCGCAAAATCCCTCTGGGACAAAGGCTTGATTTACGAGGGGCAGTACATTCTTCCGTATTGTCCTCGCTGCGCAACTGTCCTTTCAACTCATGAATTGGCGCAGGGCTACAAGGACGTGAACGACCAGACCGTTACCGTCCGCTTCAAGATTCTGAAGGCTCCCGCCGCCATCGACGACAAGGACATGGAGAACGGAAAGACTTATTTCCTCGCGTGGACGACGACCCCGTGGACGCTGCCTTCGAACGAGGGACTTTGCATGGGGCCTGAAATCGACTATGTGAAGATTTTGGACAAGGATTCGGGCGACTTCTACATCATGGCCGAGGCCCGCCTCTCCGCTTATTATAAGGAAGAATCCGATTACGAAATCATCTACAGGCGCAAGGGAAAGGACTTTGTCGGCGCGAGATACGAGCCTCTCTTCCCTTATTTCTCGAATCTTGCCGATGCGAAGGTTTGTTCCGAAATCTCAGGGCAGAAATGCGAAGAGGGCGCGTTCAGGATGTTCAACGCTGACTATGTTTCGACAGAGGACGGAACCGGAATTGTCCATATCGCGCCGAGCTTCGGTGAGGACGACAACAAGATTTTCCGCGGGACTGGCGTGCCGAACGTGCAGCCGATTGACGCGGAGTGCAAATTCACTAAGGAAGTTCCTGACTATCAGGGAAGGTTCGTGAAGGACTGCGACAAGGACATCATAAAGAGGTTGAAGGAGGAGGGCAAACTCGTCAAGACGGCGCAGGTTCTCCACTCGTATCCGCACTGCTGGAGATGCTCTTCTCCGTTGATTTACCGCGGAATCGGCTCTTGGTTCGTGAAGGTCGCAGACCACCACGACGCCCTTTTGAAGTCGAATTCGCAGATAAAGTGGCAGCCTGCCCACATCAAGGAAGGCCGCTTCGGAAAGTGGCTCGCTGGTTCCAGGGACTGGGCCGTTTCCAGGAACAGGTACTGGGGAAACCCGATTCCGATTTGGCGTTGTGAGGACCCGGACTGCAAGCACATGATTTGTGTCGGCTCAAGGCAGGAGCTCAAGGACTTGTCAGGCGTCTATCCGGAGGATTTGCACAAGCAGTTCGTGGACAAAATCACGATTCCGTGCCCGAAGTGCGGAAAGACGATGAGAAGAATCCCTGAGGTCTTCGACTGTTGGTTCGAGTCCGGCTCGATGCCTTACGCCCAGCAGCATTATCCGTTCGAGAACAAGGAATACTTCGAGAAGCATTTCCCAGCCGACTTCATTTCCGAGGGACTCGACCAGACTCGCGGCTGGTTCTACACTCTCACGATTTTGGCGACTCACCTGTTCGGAAGCCCGGCCTTCAAGAACTGTGTCGTGAACGGTCTCGTTCTCGCTTCCGACGGAAGAAAGATGTCGAAGTCTCTCAGAAACTACACGGACCCTGTTGAGGCCATCAACAAATTCGGAGCCGACGCGCTCCGCCTCTTCCTCACTCATTCAGCTGTCGTCAAGGCCGACGATCTGCGCTATTCGGACGACGGCGTGAAGGAGGTCGTGAAGAACATCATAATTCCTCTCTGGTCGGGCTACTCGTTCTTCGTTACATACGCGAACATCGACAAGTACACGGCCACTGGGCACGCGTTCGACTCGAAGAAGCCATCGAACCCGCTCGACGCGTGGATTGTCTCGGTCTCGCAGAAGATGATAAAGGACGTGACGGCCGCCCTCGACGACTACGATTTGAGTTCGGCAATCGACCCTCTCATCGACTTCATCGACCAGCTCAACAACTGGTACATCCGTCGCTCAAGAAGGAGATTTTGGAAGTCCGAGAACGATTCTGACAAATGCGAGGCATACGAGGCTCTCTACTACGCCCTCAAGACGTTCGCATTGTGCGCGGCTCCGTTCGTTCCGTTCATTTCCGAGGAGATGTGGCAGAACTTGAAGACCGCAGACGACAAGGAATCCGTCCACTTGGCCGATTTCCCGGTCTACAACGAGAATCTCCGCGACGAGGCTCTCGAATTCCGCATGGCGACCGTGCAGAAGGCCGTTTCCATGGGACGCAACTTGAGGAACACCTACAACCTCAAGAACAGGCAGCCTCTCCTTTCCGTGCAGCTCGTCACCCGAAACGTCGAGGAGCGCAAGGTGCTTGAGGATATGAAGACGACGGTCGCAGAGGAGTTGAACGTCAAGAGCGTTGAGTTCCACGACCAGGAGTCCGACCTTGTAGAATACAGCGCGAAGGCGAACTTCAAGGTGCTCGGAAAAATCCTCGGCGGCAAGATGAAGAGCGCGGCCGCTGAAATCGTCAAGCTCGATGGGGCTTCAATCGCGAAGATTGTCGACGGCGGCTCTGTCAAAATCACTGTCGACGGCCAGGAAGTCGAGTTGAACAGCGAGACCATCATCGTCGAGAGAAAGGAGAAGTCCGACTTGAAGGTGACGAACGATGGCACTTTGACTGTCGCCCTTGAGACGAAAATCACCGACGAGCTCAAGAAAGAGGGCTATGTCCGCGACTTGATTCGTGGAATACAGTCTTTGAGGAAGGATAGCGGCTTCGAGGTCACCGACAGAATCAACTTGACTGTCTTCGGCGACGACGAACTCAAGTCCGCTTACGAGATGTTCAAGGATATGATTGCTTCTGAAACTCTCTCCGCTTCCGCTTCATGGAGCGACAGCGCGAAGGTCGAGGTCGAGTCCGAGGACAAAAAATGGAGTATTTCTGTTGTTAAAGCATAACGTACAGAAAAAAGTTGCTGTGGCGGTTCTTGCCGCCATGGCAATTTTTTTTGAATTCACCGCGATATCGTGTAAATCAACGTCCAATCTTTCCTCTGTGGAGCCGATTGAGCTTTTGAGCGTGGGGGCGGACGCGTATTTTTCGATACCAGTCCAGAGCAATTTCGATTTTTCCAAAAAACTGGTGAAATCTGTCGCTTCCGACGAAAGCATTTCAGAGAAGGATGTCGTCAGAATCCTTGAGCGTGTCGACACAATCTATGCCGGCATGAACCTTTCAGGTTCCTCTTTCGAGATGTCGGCTTCCGGCGACTTTCCTGTGGCTCTGTCGAAATTTTTCCTCACGGAGAAGAACGGCTGGAAGAACCACAAATTCAGCTCCTACAAGTACAACGAGCACATGGATTCGGGACTCGCCCTCTCTTTTCTCTCTTCGGAACTGGTCTGCATTTCCTCGTCTCCGAAAATTGTCGAGGGTCAGCTTGGAAAGTGCGACGCCATAATCTCCAAGGCCGATGTCCAGAACGTGTCGTTCGAGACCTCCGATTCCGACATCTGCTTCTTCTTTCCGAAAGCGGCCGACATCCTTTCGATGATTGTGGGGGACAACGCCATGCTCTCCTCTTGCTTCAAGTCCGCTTACGGAAGCCTTCGGCAGGTGCAGGGCAGCGAGGACTTCGATTTGAAGCTCACGCTTTCGCTCGCCGACCCGCGCACAAGAATGGCGGTCTCTGGGATTCTGCGTCTTGCGTTCCTTGGAACGTCCGTGGGAATTTCGTCGGCCGAGGATTCCGTCACCTTGACCGGACTCTTCCTCGACTGGAACTCGATTTTTTCCCTTGTGGCGTCTACAGGGGCGATGTGAAATGAGAAAGGCTGCTCTTCCGGCTTTGCTCTGCCTTCTCTTACTCTCTTCGTGCGAGTCCACTTTCAGGATTCCGGGGGAGGAGAGGACGATTTTGAAGAACATCGCCGTGGAATACTACAACATCGCCGAAGGCTATGTGGGGATAAAGAACTATTCGAAGGCCGCCGAGTACTACAAACTCGCCATGCGCGACCCTGAAATCTACCAGCAGTCCTACTACAAGCTCGCACGCGCCTATGCGCTGGCGCAGGACTGGGATTCGGCGAAATCCTGCTATGAGGCGATGCTTGAGAAAGACCCCGACAACATGAATTTGAAGCTCTCTGTCGCCTACATAACGGCGATGCGTGGACAGAGCGACGAAGCCATTGAGATGTTCAAAAAACTCAACGAGGAGAATCCTCATGTGCAGTCCGTTCTTGAGAACTACATAACGCTCCTTCTTTTCGTGGGCAGGGCTGAGGATGCCGAGCCTCTTTATTTTTCGCTCAAGGAGAAATTTCCCGACAGCTCGAAAATCAAGGATTTTTCCAAGCAGCTTTCAGAGTCTGTCGACAATTTCGTGGACGATGACGGAAAGGATTCCGGGAGCGATGGGACTGGGAATATGCTTCCCGCAGCAAGATAGAAGGCTGCCGCTGGAATAAATTTCATGGGCATTTAGAAATCTGCAAGGGTGAAAACCGCAGTCACACCGCCTTTTCCGAGAATTGCCTTCAACTCAGTCTGAGTCACTTCCGTGACTTTTCCCAGACGTGTAAAATTCCAGCTGTTGGTGTCGTAGTAAATCGTAATCTGGTTTCCCTGATAGAGAATGATGTCGCCGGCTTGGGTGGTAATCTGGCTGTCCGTGCGGGGAAGGCTGGTTCCCAGGGACCCGACTTTTTCAAAAGAGCCGTAGTCGCTCATGCTGACTGTGACAGGGCCTTTTTTAAGCAGTTCCGCAAAGGCTAGGGCGGATTTGTTCTCTGCAAGGGTGGCATTCAGCGTGTGCTCCCCGCTGTCGCTGGTGATTTTTATCTTGATGCTCATGGATTCTCCTTTGCTGGCATCGCTTGCACAGGCGGTCGTCATGCAGAAAACTGCGGCCAGCAAAAAAAACAGGTCTTTTATTCTTTTCATGAAGATATTCTACATCCCTGTGAAGAGGGGAGCCAATACTTTATTCTTATGACCAGAAATGTTTTTTGAGCATGGGTAGGAGAAGGTGTGGGGGCTTCCGCAAAAAAAGGCGCGCTCCATGCAATGCTTTTCTGGAGCGCGCCTTTTTGCTTCTGCCTATTCCTGTTCAAGCTCGTTGCCGATTTCCTTCTTGTAGAGGTCGGGATTCGCCTTGAACGCCACAATCGGGTTGTCCGGGTCGGACTCGGCCTCCTCAAGCGCGCCCTTCGCTTCGACCATGATTCTGTCCGGAGGAATCGTTCGGTAGTTCATCGCGGATATTCCGATGTGGACTTTGTGCTCTCCTTCGAGCGAGCCGAGGACTTCCTGTATCGCGGGGAGTATCTTCTCGCACTCGGCTATCGTCTCCGTGAGGTCCGTTCCGTTGAGCACGATTCCGAGCGTGTTCGGGATGTCGGCCTTGTATATTTCCGACGACTCCTCGAAATTTTCCTTCGCGAGCGCGATTATCTCTTTCGCTTTCTCCTCGGTCTCGTATGCGTCCCAGTCGAAATCCGTTATCTTTATGAGGGCGAGCGAGATTTCTGTGTATGTGTTCTTCCTGAGCTGCTCGCCCAAATCCTGGATGAACGTCTTTGGCGAGGCTATGTCCGTTCCTATCGTTCCAAGGTCGCCGTCCTTTGTGGAAGTGTCTTCAAGCACCGGCTCCTGGAAAACGCTTTCGGTTTCTTTTTCCTCTGCGTTGGCGTTTTCGGAAATGGCGGACTCTTCCGTCTCCCCGTCTGTGTCATGCGCTTCGCTTGTTGTTTCTGCTTCCGCAGCTGTGCTGGATTCGCTATTCGCTGTTTCTGACTCGGTTTCGGAGGAGTTTTCTGCTTCGCTTGTTGTTTCTGCTTCCGCTTCCGCGTCTGTGCTGGATTCGCTTTCCGCCGTTTCTGGCTCTGCTTCAACTTCAGTTTCTGCCTCGACTTTTTCGGTGTCGCTTGCTTCGTCTTGCTCCTGCTCTTCGACCGCCCTAGGCTCCGCTCCGCTTTCCGCGCCCTGCTCCATTTCGTCCGTGAACACTATTGTGTCCTCGAATGACTGTTCTTGGGCTGCAGGCTCTTCTTCCGCGCCTTCCGCTGTGTACGCGCCCGGTTCCTCTATCGTCTCCTGGTCGTCGAATTCGTCGTCGTCGAATTCATCGTCCTCTATTCCTCCGTCGTATTCCTGTTCCCTCTGCGCTTCGAGAATCCTCTGCCTCTCTTCCCTTATCTGCTTGAGAAGCTCCTCCTCGCGTCTGAGCCTGGCGTCGTTCTTGCTGGTCGCCTTTACTTCGCTGTTTTTCATGATTATGGCTATGACCGAGAGAATCGTTCCTGCCAGCGCGATGAAAAACGCTATTTTCGCGTTGTTGTATATCGTGTTCTGCTTGATTTTGTATATTCCCGTCTCCAGCGTCAAATCATAGCTCAAGTCCTGCTCGTCCACCGGAGATGAAACTATGTTCTTCGCCGTGGTCGTCGACCGTTTTTTGCTTATGAATTTCTTGTTCTTCTGCGCCGTTCCAGAAAGCTTGTCTTCGAGAGGTGGGTAGGAGTATATGCATGTTCCGTCGACGGACAGGCTTATCTCGCTGAAATCCGAGAAATCGCCGACCGCGTTGAAGAAGTCGCTTTTGAATTCCGCGGATGTGATTTTCGATGTCTCGGCGGAATTTTTTGTAGCCAACAAGAGCGTGTCGAACCTAGTCTTTGTCTCTTCCTCTCCGACTTTGTTCTCCTTGTAGACTCCGTATCCGAAGTATCCGATTGCCGATAAAAAACATAATGCGCTTATTGTTGATATGACTCTTGTTTTCATAATTTCTCAGTATACTCAAGACTTTTTGCGTGTGCAAGAATTGGAGATTTCATGTGCGCCGCGAGAGGAAGTATCGTCATCATTTCCGGTGAATTCTCCTCCGGCATGTTTTTCATCTTGCTTCTGTAGAATTCGACGAATTTCCTGTAGTCGAAGTCCGAAAAGTTCCAGTCGGCTTTCGCGTTTTTGTCGGCCGTGAAAATCTTGGTCTCTCCGTTCTCGGTTCTTTTGAACCCCCTGGTTTTGAGGAACGATTCCATTGATTCCGAATACGATTCAAGGATTTCGGTCGTGAATTTTCTTTTCCCCGTTTTTTTCAGTTCTGTCCTGAACATGAGTTTGTCGAATCTCGTTTCGAAGTTGTCGAGCATTGTCTCGTCGCTCCTGTAGATTCTGTCGAGGTATGTTCCTTTCGCGTATGGAAGCCCGTCCACATACGAAAAATCCGCTCCGAAAAATTCCAGATGCGTGAAACCCGCCTTGATTGCGAAATCTGCGGCCGCTATCGTGACCGTTCCGCTCCCTGTCTCTATGACCGGGAACGCTCTTCTGCCGGTGTATGTCGACGCGTACCTCGCGAGGGGGTGCCCACTTTCGGTGAATATGGCTCTGCCTCCCGCTTCCACGACTTTTCGCGCCGCGCTGGAGTTCGCGCACAAATCGAACACGAATATGGTGTCATTGTCGATTGCGTGCATGAAGTGCGCATGGGAGACGCTTTGCCCGTCTACGGACACTACGCAGTCCGCTTCGATTTTCCGCTCTTCAAGTGCCGAGAACGCAGTGTCTGTCGCGATGACGAAGTAGGATTCCCTGTCCTTCCTGATTTTCTCCACTGTCTTGTTGAGGGTGGGGCCTGCCGCTATTATCGCCGCCGTCTTTTTTGATGGAATTCCGCTGATTGTCTTTTTGATGTCGGTGTTCGATTCCGAAGCCGATTTCAAATTCTCGAATATGTTCTTCTGCCAGATTTTCCCGAAATGGCTCTGCACCGAATAGTCCGCCGACACTTTTTTCAGCGCGTCCTTGATTTTTCCGACAATCGCTTCTTTCCTTTCCTTGAAAATGTTCTCCCACGACCTCAGGGCGCATATCGTCATGTCTCCGTGCAATGCTGGCTTGTATGATTCCGTTATCGCGTTTTCGATTGATTCCTCTGACGCGAATCTGACCCTTTTGTCATTCCCAAGCTTTTCGACTTCCGGGATTCTCTTGAGAAATTCGATGTCGGCTCTTTCCGCCTCGACGGCGACCACTTTCGATTGTGGATGCGCCTGAAGCAGCGCCGAGATGTGGTATCCTCCTGCGATTCCCAGGACTACGAAGAATCCGCCTTTCTTGAATTGGGCCGCGAACGACTGCGCTTCGCGTTCCGGGTTGTACTTTGAGTGGAGGGCGTTCTTCCCTATGAGCGGTATCGTCCTTCCGTCTTTCGATTCTGTTGTTTCCGTGTAGTTCATTTTTCAGCTCTGCGAACTCGTCTTCAATGTTCTTCCGATTTCAGAGACAAGTTTCCGCTTTTTCTCTTCCAATGCTTGTTCAGCCGCGTTCCGTTTTCCGAAGTCCTTTTCGCGTTTCATGAGCAGCGTCTCCAGAGGAAAGGCTTCGCTCAGGAATTTCTCGTCTGAAAGCGAGCGTTCAAGCTCCTCCTGTATGATTCTTCTTCGCTCCCGCAATGTCTTTCCGTTTTTTTTCGGAGTGTCCATGAAAATTCCTGAACTGCGTCCTTTTCCCGTGTCGCGGGCGTTCTTCGGCACCAATCTCTCGAATCCGTCCCAGTCTATGTCTCGTATCATTCCGAGCGGGAATTCGAATTTGAAGTTGGAAGACAGCCTGAAAATCCTCTCTTTCGGCGAGTTGAACCTTTGGGAGTTTGAGACGAACCAGTTCCTGTATATCTCAAGCGATTTTTCCGAATTGAATCTGGAGGCCGTCATCCTCGTTTCCTTTGTGGAAAGGCGATTGTCTGCCGATTCCGCCGCTGATTCGAGAGCGTTCGGCTGTGTGTGCTGGTAGCCGCCGCACGGAGCCTGGTCCAGTCCGCAGAGAAAAATCGGGCCGTCCGTCATGTCCATCGCAAGCTCCAGCGCGGTTCCGCTGACGGTGCCGTTCCGCCTGGCCTTCGCCGTCTTAATCCCCAGCCTTTCCATGATTCTTCTTTGGAAATCGGTGGCGTCGTCGTAAAGGAGTGGAAGGATGCTCTTTTCTCTGAGGATTCTTGCAGGAGCGGCTCCTTCCAGCGCGAGGGCGAATGTCGTTCCGCTGTTCTTCGATGACGGGAATTCCAGGTGCTTCTTTGCCCAATACCCGCCGTCCGTGCTCACTACGAAATCGGCTTCGATTCCGTTGTCGAAAAGCGGCATGAAAGCGGACGAGACCGCCATAAGAAAGAATCTGCTCCTGTTTTCCCGGATTTTTTCTATTGATGTCTTGAGGCTGCTTCCAGATGCGGCTATCAGTATCGGGAACGATGTCTTTCCTTCGTTCCGCATCGCCGTGGTGTTCTCGACAAACGCCGCGAATATTGCCGAATTCTTGAGCCACCGTTTCGCGAAAAACGAGCGCGTTGCCATGACGTTCCGGCTTTTGACGACAGCGTTCCTTATCATGAGCCACGCAGTCTCCGATTTCTCCGGGAATGCGTTCTTGCTCGCCGTCCAGTCCACGAAAATCGACGAGCAGATTCTCTCTTCTCCGAACGCGTTGAACAAGTCGTCGTCCAGTTCTTCGGTTGCGTCGAACGTCTCGTCCCAAAGCCTGTCATTTTCCGAGAATTCCCTCGTGAACCGGATTGCGCACACTGCTGATTTTGGAAAACGCTTCCGCAGAAATTGAGCGCAGTATGAAAGAGCCGGTTCCAGCACGAAAACGCATTGAGGCTCAAAATCCGATTCGATTGCGTCCACGAATTTTTGAGCCTCCGCTGTAGGATTGTATTTTGAATGTAGGAATTTTCCGCCTGAGGAGCATGTCTTTTCTCCGTTCCTCGCTTCGGAAAACTGTATTTTTGTTTCCGGCATGTATCAGCCTTTCTGGAGGAACAGGAGCGTCCCTTTTTTGTTCGGGCAGATTCCCGCCATGAGGAGCAGAATCTGTTTGGAGCTTTCTTCTCCGAGAAGCTCTCGCAGAGTGGATGCGATGTGGAACGATATGAGCTGGTCATCCGGCTCGTCCTTCGCGAATATGACGATTTTTATTTCTCCGTCCGTTCCGAGGTGTATGCAGTTCGGTGATTTGAACAGAGGCTCGATTATCGCGTATGCGGCGTGCGCCACCGAGTCTATGACTTTCTCTTTTATCTCGATTCTGTCCACCATGTCGAACTTTGAAAGTTTCCTTTCCACGTCGGCCCGTTGAAGCGACTTCTCCACGCATGTCTTGAGCGAGAGGATGAACAAGTGGGCAGGAGAAATCTGCAGCCCCTTGTCCAAATTCTCTTCGAGCGTGGAAATCTTCATGTCCACGTTTTTCTGCAGCTCAATCATGTTCTTGAGCGTCACCGCGCTTTCCGTCGCCGACGGGAGCGTGATTGGCTCGTCGTCTTCGAATTCGGCTATGACGAAAATCATTGGCATTTTTTTGTCGTTGAACGGCAGAAAGTAGAGGGAATTTATCGAATCGCTTATTTTGTCATCGAAAAGCTCCAAAAACGGACCTAGTTCGTTGAAATCCTTTGAAAAACACTGCCACTCGAACGTCTTTGTGATTTTTCCGTGCCAAAAATCGCTCGACTCCACAGAGGAAGCGACCGTTTTCGCGCTGAGTCCAACGACGTTCAAGAGATGGTAGTAATTGCTGGATGTCTTTTCCGTTGTGCAAGGAACGAAAATGCCTGCGTGCTTGAATCCGTTCCTTGTCGTCCATACGTCGAATTTTGGTGTGACCTCGGCAAGGACGGAGACCGCCCTTTGCAGAAGTCCACTTCGTGCTTTTGTTTCTTCCATACCGTTCAACTCTCAAATTTTTACGCGAGACCGAGTTCCTTGAAAAGCTTCTTATATGTTTCGAACTGCTCCGACTGGGCGAATTCGGCGATTTTCTCTTCTGGAAGGTTTTCCAAAAGCTGGTCCATATAAGAAAGCACAGACTTGATTTCTGTCTTCAAGTCGTTCGGTATCGTTTCCTTCTCTTCAAGACTCTCCTCAGTCTCAGGGGCTGGAGCCGAAAGGGCAGGGTCGGAATTGAGATAGTCGAGGTTCGAGTCTGAAAGAGCGTCGTCGATTGAAGGATCCGGTGTGAGATAGTCCGTGTCCAGTTCGTCTTCGCTTGTTTCCGAAACGTCCATGCCCTCTGTTCCGTCGTTTTCTGGAAGGTCGATGGAATCTTCCGCCTCTGCCGAGTCGATTGCTTCTCCTATCGATGCGAGGTCGTCGCTGTTGTCCGCGTCCACGATGAGGTCGTTCTTCAAGTCTGAGTCTTCCGTGTCGAACGAGAAGTCGTCCATCTCGTCGTCTTCGTCCATGTCGTCTTCGATTTTGTCGATGTCGATTTCGTCAGGAAGCTCTTTCGAGACTTCTCCACTGTCGATTATCGATTCGAGCGTGTTGTCCTCTATCGGAAGGTCGTTTCCATCGTCCATTTCGTCAGCGATATCGTCGGTCATGCTCTTCTCGATTGAGTCCGCTATCGAAGAGTCGAGTTCCTGGTCGATTTCCGGCTCTTCCTCCGAGTCCTCGTCCGAAGTGTCGTTGTTGATTACTGATTCGAGCGTCGAGTCCTCTACCGAATCCAGCGAATTCGTTTCGCTCGAAGGCGCGTCGCTTTCTGGCTTTTGCTCTTCGGTCGTCTCTTCCGACTCTTCCTGCTGCTCTTCGCTTTCGATTCCGTTGTTCTCCTGCGCCTCCACGATGAAGTCGCCGTTGTCTTCCGTTATCTCGGCAGTGTCGAGTATGTTGTCCAACTCGTCGAGCGAGAGCGAGATTGTGTCGTCGTCGTCCGCGTTGTCGTTGAAGAATCCGCCTGAGCTTTCGGTCTCTTCCGCTTTTTCCTCTGCCTGCTCTTCGTTTCCATTTTCCTTTGTGGCGAGAGGCGCGCTCTTGATGCTTTCCACATCGTGCTTGAGCGTCGAGATTTCGTCCTTGAGTGAAGAGAGCTGGCTGACAATCTGGTTGAGAATCGAATTTGTCTCCGATGCCGTGTTCTGCTGCTCGTCCTCGTTGCCCATGAGTGAAGCGGTCTCTTCGTCGAACGTGTCGGGAATTTCGTTTCCGCTGAATCCGTCCTCCGTCTCTTCGTTTACGACCGGCTCCTCGATGTCGTCCTCGGCGTCGCTTTCCGTTCCTTCAATGCTCTCTCCGCCGAAGTCTGGCTCTCCGATAGAGTCTGATGCGCCTTCATCCTCGGAGGAAATTGTCGGTTCATCGTCCTGCGGCACCATCGGCTCTTCGATTGTCTCTGAGTCTTCGTCCGAAACGACAGGCTCCTCGATTTCCTCGTCCGCCGATTCCGCGCTCTCGTCTTCTTTGAAAAGAGGCTCGTCCAATGAGAATCCCTCGGCCGCGGCCTTGTCCTCGCTTGTGACTTCGAACGGGCTGTCTTCGTCTTCCTTTGTCTCCGTAGTGTCGTCGAAGCTCACGATGTTGCCGTTTTCGTCCTCCACGGAGTTCATTATTTCGTCCGCGTTGAACTCTGAATCGATGTTGTCGTTCGAAGCGGTCTCCTCGCTTTCGCTTGACGATTCCGCGGACTCTTCCGTGCTTTCAAATTCGTCGTCGTCGTCGGCCACGACATTCATCTCGATGTCGCCTTCCTTTGATTCGCTTGTTGATGCTGAATCTGAATCCGAGTCGTCGTCGAAACCGAATTCGCTCAAATCGACGTCTTCCGTCTCGCTGCTCTGTTCTGTCGGCTCCGTGTCTGTCTCGACGCTCGGCTCTGAAGAATCCGAGTCGTCTCCGAAACCGAATTCGCTCAAGTCGACATCCTCCGTGCCAGAGTTTTCCGATGAAGACTCGACGCTTGAGTCTCCAGAGTCTGTGTCGTCTCCGAATCCGAATTCGCTCAAGTCCACGGATTCCGTTCCGTCGTCGCCAGATGGGCTTGTAGAGTCGTCGCTGAGGGAGAATTCGCTTCCTGATGGACTGCTGTCGCCCGTGTCGTCGAATGAAAGGTCTATGTCGATAGGGCCGTCTTCGTCCATGTCCGCGCTGGAGTTGTCTTTTATTATGATTTCGGAACTTCCGGCATCGTCGATTTCAGGTGCCGTTTCCTCGCTTTCTTCGCCTGCGACTTCGTTTCCTGAGTCGGAATCGCTGTCTCCGAATCCGAATTCGTCGAGAGAGACGTCTTCCATTGATGTCGATGACGAATCGAGATTTTCTTCGGCCGGTTGGTCGTCGACGATGCTGGAAAGTGCGGCGAGTTCGTCTGTTGAGAGGGCAGTGTCATCTTCATCTGAAGTGAGATTTGAACTCTGCTCAGTCGCCTCAAGCTTCGGTTCGTCCGATTCACTTGAATCGATTGTCCTTGGCGGTTTCTTGACCCAAACTCCGTAACTGTCGAGTTCATTTGATTTTTCAGAATCGCTCATATATTTCCTCTCTAAAAATTAATTTTTCATGAAAAATGAATATTTTTCTTTCTTATCGGTCTGTCGAGTTGAAAACTGTAGGTATTTTAGCCTTTTTGGCGATTCTCTGAAAGTCGCATATATTTTTGCTTTTGCCTTGTTGTAGAAATTTGGACTTGCTGCCGATACTACATTTGTTATGGCTAAAATGTTTCGTTTTTTGACAGCTGTATTGGCTGGTACGTTCTTCTATGTGTTGATTTCCTTGTCGTTCGGTAGGGACGGTCTCTGGGCAAGCGGGCAGCTCCGCGAGCAGAGGCAGATTCTCAGCGGAAGGGTCGATGAAATAAAAAAGATAAACAACAGTCTCGAACTTGAATACACCGCTCTCAAAAAAGATCCCGATGTCATAGCGGCTTTCGCCAGGAAACTCGGCTACGTCAGAAACGGAGAGAAGATTGTGAAAATCAACGGACTTGTCGCCGACGACCAGTTCTATTTCGAGACCGGCACTCCCATGAAGTATGTCGAGCCGTTCTTCGTTCCCGAGTGGTTCTGCAAATTCACAGGTTTTCTGATGTTCTTTGTCGTGTACGCGTACTTGTGTCTTGAGGACATCAAGCAAAAACTTTCGGATTTTCGGGACGTGCGCAGAGGGAGAGCCGTTTCCGGTGCGCGCGCGGCCAGATGAGGGGGCGTATGATTTGTAGAAAGTGCGATGAGCAGTCCGCTCAGATTGCGATAGATTACATAAGGCGCGGGAAAGTCGTCGTGCTGCCCACTGATACCGTGTACGGTTTTTCGGGCATAGTCGACGGGCGGCATTATTCGTATCACACGGACGCGAAAATCCGCGAGTTGAAGGGCAGGGACGAGGGAAAACCGTTCATCCAGCTGATTTCAAGCCCTGAGGATTTGAAAAAGTACACGCGGGATGTCGTTCCAGATTCTCTCCTTGCGAAATGGCCTGGCCCCCTCACGATAATCGTCCACACTTTTTTGAAGGGAGAGAAGGGTCCTTTCACTACGACCGCTTTCCGCTGTCCCGGAGACGAATGGCTCAGGAAGGTGATAGCGGGGTGTGGCGCGCCAATATATTCAACTAGCGTAAACAGAAGCGGAGAGCCTGTGCTGGACAACATCGCCCAGATAAAGCATGAATTCAAGAGCGTGGAGCTGATAGTAGACGATGGAGACAAGAAAGGCGGAATTCCGTCCACGATTGTGAAGGTCGAGGAGGACGGCAGCGTGAGCGTCGTGAGGCAGGGCGCCGTAAAAGTGAGCTGATTTGTTGCGATGGTCGATGGCCTGTTCGGAGTTGTATGTGAAGCGCTTTTCCCGAACGGGTCTATTTTTTTAGCCAAGTTGTCTTGAGAGAGCCTTCTTTCGCGGATATTCCGTTTTCCGCCAGCAGGAGGGTCTTTTTCGTCCCCGTCAGTTCTCCAGACTTGATTGTGAAAGACCACGTTATCGGGGAGGCGGATGATGCGACGTTCAGGGCGATTTCCCGCGGAAGTTCCGGGAAGAACGATGCGTTTGATTTTCCGACCTGGCTTATCTCGATTTCCTTCACGTTGCCTTTCGAGTCCGCTTTCTTTATCGTGATTTTTATGTTCATCGTCGCGCCGTTCTTGAATATTATGAATCCGCGTCCGCCCCTGAGTATCATTATCTTGTCGGTGAACGGCTCTCCGTACCATGTTCCCGAAAGGGACTCTATGTCGATGTTGCCTTCGAACGTCTTTACCGGTGTTCCGTTGGCCGCGTCCCCCGCAGACTGCTGTTGCGTTTCTTCGTTGCTTCCTGTCCTGAAGTCCGCCAGAACGTCCTCTATGGCCGATTTCGCGCCTGAAAGAATCTTGTAGTAGGAATCGTATGTCTCGTTTTTCGTGTGGTAAATCCTGTCGTCAGGATCCATCGCGTTGAACTTGCAGTTCCATGTCTTCTGCAGGTCTTCGTTCGTTGTCTCGTCGATTTCCGCGTAGAATATTATCCTCGCGCCTTCCGTTGTGAATTCGGGGGTCGCCTTGAGTGTCTTTCCGCTGTCAGGGCGTTTGTCTTCGACCGAGATGTAGTCTATCGACTTCAGCTGCGTCAAAAAAATGTCCTGCGCCATCTTTATCATGTTCGAATCCGATGATGTTGAGACGACTCCGTAGTATTCGACCTTCAGTTGGTCTGCGTGGACTTTGGCGAATGTTGACAAGATGAATGTCAGACATAGCAGTGTTTTTCTCATGTGCGAACCTGTTTTTCCAAGGGGCATTGGAGCCTCCGTCTAAAATCTTATTCAAGTCCTTTTCTGAAGTCGCGCGCCATGTCTCTGTCAATGTCCCTCTGCTTTATCGTCTCTCTCTTGTCGTAGAGCTTCTTTCCTTTGCAGACTCCGAGCTTGACTTTGACCCGCCCGTTTTTCAGATAGACGTCCAATGGAATCAGTGTATATCCTTTTTCATCGACTTTTCTTTGCAGTCGCTTTATCTCTTCTTTGTGCAGCAGAAGTTTTTTCTTCCTGTCCGGATCGTGGTTGAAAATCGATGAGAACGAATATTCCGATATGTGGAAATTCCTGACCCACACCTCTCCGTTCTGTATTTCGGCGAACGAGTCGACATAGGAAATGCTTCCCGCTTTGACGGACTTCACTTCCGTGCCTTCAAGGGCTATTCCGCATTCGTAAGAGTCTTCCACTGTGTAGTTGAAACGCGCTTTCTTGTTCTGCGCTATTATTTTTACGTTCTCTGGCATAACTTCCGAGTATATGCGGAAAAAAGTCTCCTTGCAAGTCGAGGCGTGAACTGATATTCTGTCAAAACAATGGACAACAACATCTACGCAATTTCGTACAAGATGCGGCAAGAGCTTTACAAGCGCATCGTTTTCGTATTGAAGATAATTCTAATTTGTTTCGTCGTGATTTCAATTTTCATGACTTTTCTGCTTTACCCGGTCGTCAGCAGGTCGAATTCGATGGCTCCCGACATCTCCGCCGGCAATGTCGAATTCGTCGTTCCGTTCCTCCGCACTCCGGGCAGGGGGGATGTCGTCCTTGTGCAGAACCACGAGTCCGCTGATTTGAACATAATCCAGCGTTTTTTGAACCAGTGCTTCCTTTTCGTCACGGCCAGGCAGTGGCAGCCGTTCGGCACCGAGAACCGCTCTGGGGCGTTGCCGATGGTGCGCCGCGTCGTCGGAATGCCCGGGGACACCATATACATCGACAAGTATGTGGTGTACATCAAGCCGAAGAACGAGAGCCATTTTCTGACGGAATTTGAGTTGATTGACAAGAAGTATGACGTGGAGATTTTCACGGCTCCGACCGGCTGGGACATAAACCTCGGAGCGAAATCCGGCACGAAGCCGATTGTGCTTGGCGAGGGACAGTACTATCTTCTCGGCGACAACCGCATGGAGTGCATCGATTCCCGCTTGTGGGGACCGGTGAAGAAGAACGCGATAAAAGGCCGGGTCGTGCTTCAGTATTTTCCGTTCAACAAAATCAAGGTTTTCTGATTTTGGAATCTTCCCTCTATATACACATCCCGTTCTGCCGCAAAAAGTGCTACTACTGCGATTTCTACAGTATTCCCGCGGCCGCGCGCAAGTCGGACGGCAAGTCGCTCCCCAACGACTTGTCCGACGCGTACATCGATGCGGTCGTATCGGAGTCAGCTTTTTACGCGCGGCAGTACGGCATAGACCGCTGGAAGACGATATATGTCGGCGGCGGCACTCCGAGTCTACTTTCTCCGTCCCAAATCGAAAACCTTTTTCATGGAGTCGGAAAGTCCGCTTCGTTCGATGGCGGAACCGAGGTGACAGTGGAGATGAATCCTGACGATGTGCGTCCCGATTTTGTCGAAGCGTGCGCTTTCTCCGGCGTGAACAGGCTCTCTCTCGGCGTTCAGGCCCTCGACGACAAGGCTCTGGCTGCCGTGCACAGGGGATGCTCTTCATCGTCCGCCATGTCCGCCCTTGAATTCCTCGATTCCTTTTGGAAAGGCAGGCTTTCTGTGGACTTCATCGCAGGGCTTCCGTTGCAGACGTTCTCCTCGTTCAGAAATCAGTTCGGAAAAATATTCAGCTTGAATTCCATTGACCACATCTCACTCTACACGCTCACAATCGAGGAGGGGACTCCTCTCGGAAAAATGGTGGATTCCGGCGAGATTCCATTTTCCCCAGACAAGGCCGACAGAATGTGGATTGAGGGCAGAAACATACTTGAGAAAAACGGATTCGTGCAGTACGAGGTCTCCAATTTCGCGAAGCCGGGGTTCGAAAGCCGGCACAACAGCGTTTATTGGAAACTTCAAAACTATGTCGGATGCGGAGCTGGAGCGAGCGGGACTTGGTATGGCGGAAATTTCGACGACGGGTGCGCGCTCCGGTGGACGAACACGAGGTCAGTCCCGTCCTATGTCGATTTTTGGAGCGGTTCTGAGGTGGATTACTCTTCTGTTCCGCGCGATTGCGAAATTCTGGACAGAAAGACCCTTGAATTCGAGTTTTTGATGATGGGGTTCCGCATGAGGAAAGGTGTCCTCTCTTCTGAATTTGAAAGACGGTTCGGGAAGAGCCTCCTTTCGTATGAGAATTCGTCCGGAAGAAAATTCGCGGAAGTCTTTTTTGAATGGAAGGAAAAACGGCTCGCGTCGGTCCTCGAATCTCCAGCTGGAGAAATCTATTGCTTGAACCGGCGCGGCATCCTTCTCCTTAACCGCTTCCTCGAGGATCTTTTGTGAATGGTTTCCGTTTCGGAACAGAGCTAGTTTTTCACGTCCGCTTCCAACGGTATCTCTATAGTGAATTCCGTTCCGATACCTTTCTGCGATTTCACGTCGATTTTCCAGCCGTGCGTCGTGACTATCGTCTTGACGACGGACAGTCCGATTCCCATTCCGCTTTCCCTTCTTGAGTTCGTTCCCCTGTAGAACAGGTCGAAAATCTGGTCTATGTCCTTTTTCTCTATCCCTGTCCCCGAATCCGCCATCTTTAGCAGAATTTTGCCGTCCGAGCTTTTCGCCGAAATGCGTATCGAGTCGCCTTCGTTCGTGTACCTCACCGCATTCGTGAAGAGGTTCTCCAACGCCCTCTGGAAAAGCAGCTTGTCGAACGGGACTTCGATGTCGTCTGGAATCTCTATGTCGCTTTCGACGTTCCTCTTGAAAACGCCTCCGATTGTGACGAATCCCTGTGCGAATTCCTTTACGGCAGGCGCGATGCGCTGCTTCTTCAACTGCTGCTGCCATTCCGTCTGGTTGAGCTTGACGAAGTTGATGAGCGTGTTGATCATCGTCTCAAGCTGTTCGGTTTTGGCCGCGATTATCTCTATCGGTTTCTTCATCTCGCCGACCGTCTCGAATACTCCGTCGCCCATCGCCTCCGTGTATCCCTTGATGACCGCGACCGGCGTCCTCAAATCGTGGCTTATCCCCATTATGAACTTCGTCCTCCGCTCCGAGTCGTCCTTCAGGTCAAGCCTCATCCGCTCAAGGTTCTGGGTTAGCCTCGTTATCTCGTTGTCGTTTTTCTGGACTTTGCTCTCAAGCTCCACGTCAAGTTCCCCCGAAGCTATTCGCTGCGTGTGCTTTTCGAGCAGCGTTATCGACTTCGTTATTGTCGATGAGATGTGTATCGTCATCGTGATGCAGAACGCCTCGCTGGCCGCTATGAGAGCGACAAGCCAGAGGAAAACCTTGTCCCACCTCTTTCCGTGCTTCTGTTCGTCCGTGAAATCCCTGTCGACCCGGCTTATCAGAAGCACGTCCGCGCTGCTGTCTTCGAGCGGGGGGGAGACAATCTGGTAGAAGTAGTCGCAGCTAGTGTCCTTCATGTATTCGAATATCTGCTCGTCCGTCGTCCTCTCCAGCCCCTCGAATTCCTTGAAATTCGTCGTGAGGATTTCTGAATGGTTCGCGATGAGGATGAACTCGACGACCGGCGGAAATGTCTTCATTATCTGCTTGAGCACTTCGATGTCCCTTTCCGACATGTCGAGCTCGGACATCTTTCTGATTCTCTCGGAACCGTTCATGAGCATTTTGTCCGGCCTCGTCAGGTAATGGTGGATGGGCAGGAAGAGTGTGCACATTATCGGCACCGCTATTATTCCAACGAGAAAAAGCCGCAGCTGGTTTTTTATTTTCATTTCCGTTTCTTCCTTGAAAAAAACATCAGCCTCTTGTGAATTTGTAGCCCATGCCGAATTCAGTCTTGAAATATTTCGGAGATGCCGGGTCGTCCTCGATTTTCTTCCTCAGCCGCTGTATGTAGACAGCCACCGCCGTCATGTCGCCGAATTCGGACTTCCAGACTTCCTTGTAGATTGTCTCGGGCGTGAGCGCCTTTCCTTCGTGCTGTATGAGGAATTCGAGCACCTTGTACTCTTTCGCGGAGAGCGGAATCTTTTCCGCGCCTTTTTTCAGCACGCAGCTGTTGAGCAGAATCTTGTACGGTCCGAACGAGTATGTGTCCTCCGCCGCTGCCGAAACTTCCGAATTCCTCCTGAGGTTCGCGTTGACCTTCGCCACCAGCACCCGCGGGGAGAACGGTTTCGTCACGAATTCGTCCGCTCCGACACCGAGTGCCTTTATGATGTCCTCGTCCTCGTCCCGCGCTGAAGCCACTATTACGGGAACCGTGGCTGTGTGACCGTTCCTGAACTTTTTCAGGAAATCGAATCCGCTCATTCCGGGAAGGTTGAGGTCAAGGATTATCAAGTCGGGAATGTCCTTCTCTATGATGTCGAGTCCTTCTTCCGCGCTGCCTGCCGTCTGCACTGCCATTCCGTCCTTCGTCAGGTACATCGCCACCAGTTCGGCCATCTCCGGCACGTCTTCTATCACCAAAATCTTTGCGCTCATGATTTTCTCCTTCGCTTTTCCTTTTGAAATTACAAAATGATTTTAAAAAACGCAAGAAAAAAAAAGAATCTAATAAAAAATTATAAAATTAATTCCGATATTGTAACCGGGGATTTTTTGATTTTTGATGTCGCTTGACTTCAATCAAAATCAAGGGGAAAATGAGAAAATGATTTCTGTGACAAGATTGGACGGAAAAACCTATTGGCTGAATCCGCACATGATAGAAAGCATGGAGCAGACTCCGGATTTGACAATCACCTTGTTGTCTGGAAAAAAGATTGTCGTTCGTGATACTCCTGACGAAATCATTGAACGAATCGTTTCCTACCGCAGCCGACTCGGCATACGAAAGCAAGAAATCTAAAAACAAAGCATTAAATAAAAAAAGAAATAAATGTAGGGAGACTTTATTTATGGATATAGCGTCATTGATTGGTGTTATCGGCGGTGCTGCCGTAATCGTGCTTGGTGTTGCGACATCTGGTGGTTCGCTCGGTGGAATCATCGATGTTCCGTCTTTGTTCGTGACAATCGGAGGTTCTTACGCCTCTCTGTTCATCGTCGCCCCGATGAAGCAGGCGCTCGGTTTGTTCAAGTGCATGGGACGTATCTTCAAGACGTTCAACTACAACGAAGAGGAGATAATCAGGACGCTGTACAATCTGAGCGAAAGCGCCCGCCGCGAAGGTCTTCTTGCGCTCGACGACAAGCTGAACGACTTGGAGGACAAGTTCATGAAGGAGTCGTTGAAGATGGTCGTCGACGGCACCGACGCGAACGTGGTCCGCGCAATCATGGAGGCCGACATGAGCCAGTGCGAGGCGAGGCACATGTCCATGATAAACATCGTCAACCAGTGGGCAGGTTTCGGTCCTGGTTTCGGAATGATGGGTACCGTTATCGGTTTGATTGGTATGTTGAACAACTTGGAAGACAAAAGCTCCCTCGGTCCTAACATGGCTGTCGCTTTGATTACTACATTGTACGGATCCATGCTCGCCAACTGGCTTGTCGGACCTGTCGCCCAGAAGCTGCTCGCGCAGAACAGCAACGAGATGGCTGTGAAGGAGATGATTATCGAAGGCGTCCTCTCGATCCAGCTCGGAGACAACCCTCGCATCCTCGCCCAGAAGCTCGTCACCTTCCTCGATCCGAAGCGTGCCGAATCGATCAGGGCGGAGCTCATCAAGGACTAGTTTTTCGTAGCGGGTAGGTGTTGCAATGGCTAAAAAAGAAAAAAAAGAACCGGAAAAACCGTCAACCGCCTGGCAAGGTACTTATGGAGACATGATTACGCTCATGCTCTGCTTCTTCGTAATGTTGTACGATCCGTCCGAAATCGACATCACCACGATGTCCCAGATTCAGGCGTCGTTCGATATCCAGGCTGACTCGGTGGAGGCGCAGTCAAACGGTGGAGGTGGCTCTCTCGCGGTCGGCAAACTCGCCGACTTGGGAAACTCCGTCAGCACTCTTCCTTCTGCGGAGCGCGGAAAGACGCTCGGACTTTCAAAAAAGAAGGCCGTCAGCGTGTTCGCCCCCGAAATCCACTCGTCGAAGATAACGGTTTCGAGCGACGAAAGGGGATTGGTCATAACTCTCGCCTCCGATGTCTTTTTTGAAGCAGGGAGCGCGGAGCTCGACATGAACGAGACAAGGGACGTGCTTATAAAACTGTCTGATTTCTTTCAAGATTCCAACTTGAAAAACCGAAGATTTAGAATAGAGGGGCATACGGATAGTGAGCCAGTTCCCGAGGATAGCAAATTCGCTTCGAATTGGGAGTTGTCTGCCGCCCGCGCGGCGAATGTTCTTCATTATCTTTCCGATTTCGGAGTCGATGAGAAGAACTTCTCGATTGCCGGTTACGCTGACACGAGACCGATTCGCCCGAACGAGCCTCGTGAGGGGCAGGCCTACAACAGGCGTGTCGACATCGTGATTCTCGACGAGGGACACTTTTAACAAGGTTTCATTGAAGCCGGTTCGCTGGCTTCTTTATGATAACAAAAATAAAATTAGGAGTTTGATATGGCAGAAAATACTGAAGACGAAGTTGGAGCTGAAGGCGAAGGAGCGGCTCCAGCTGCAAAATCTGGACTCATTCCGGGTCTCTTGAAATGGATCGCTATTGGACTTGGCGCCGTAATTCTCATAGTCACAATCGTTGTCGTCACCGTGAACATAATGGGCGGTTCCAACAAACAGGTTCCTCTCCAGGCTGTCGAGAGCGAGCTAGGAAGCCAGAAAGAGGTCTTGGACTGGTACCAGTCTCTCGGCGTGATCCGCACGAAGACGAGCGAAGTCAATCCTGCCTCGGTCGTTGTCGAGGTCGTTCTCGGATACAAGAAGGACGAGAAGACTACTTCTACGGAAATCACTCAGCGTACAGTCGAGTTGAAGGACTACTTGCGCCGTTTCTTCACTTCAAAGACGGCCGACGAGCTAAATCCTGAGAACGAGGAGAAACTCAAAATCGAACTCAGGAACAGCATCAACGACAGTATCTTGAGCAGCTCTAAAATCAAAGACGTCAGATTCATGCAGTTGGATGTTGTGAAACAGCAGCAGTAGTTTCTGTTTTGGTTATAAAAAAAGGGTGGAAGGCATGAACGAAGTTCTATCACAAGATGAAATCGATCAGTTGTTGACGACCATGAGCAATGGTGCGCCGGCTGACGCTTTGGATGAATTCAAGCCAGAGAAAGAAACTAGAAAGATAAAGATTTATGATTTCAAGCGTCCGGACAAGTTCTCCAAGGAACAAATCCGAACGATTTCAATCATGCATGAGACTTTTGGACGTCTTACTTCCACGAGTCTTTCCGCGCAGCTGCGTTCGATGGTTCATGTGCGTCTCGCTTCTGTCGATCAGCTGACGTACGAGGAGTTCATAAGATCTATCCCGACTCCGACGACGTTGGCCGTAATCAACATGGACCCATTGAAGGGAAACGCGATTCTCGAAATCGACCCTTCAATCACGTTCCGAATCATCGAGCACCTTTTCGGTTGGTCGGACAAGAATCCAATCGAGAGCGCGAAACCTGCAAACAGGGACTTGACCGATATCGAGCAGTCTGTAATGGAAGGCATAATCGTCCGCATTCTCGCCAACATGCGCGAGGCGTGGACTCAGGTCATTGATCTCAGGCCTCGACTCGGACAGATTGAGACGAACCCTCAGTTCGCGCAGATTGTTCCTCCTACCGAAATGGTGGTTCTCGTGACGCTCGAAACTACAATCGGCAACGAAGAAGGAATGTTGAACTTCTGCATTCCGTATTTGACAATCGAGCCTATCATTTCAAAGCTTTCTTCGCAGTTCTGGTTCAGTTCAGTGCGAAGAAACTCGACGACGCAGTATTTGAACACTTTGAAAGAGAAGTTGTCGGATGTCGACATGGATGTTGTTGCCGAGATTGGAAGCATCAACTTGCCAATCCGAGATGTCCTTTCTCTCCAAGTCGGCGATGTCGTCAGGCTTTCGAACACGAAGGTCGGAGATCCGCTCGTCTTGAGTGTCGGAAACAAAAAGAAATTCTACTGTCAGCCAGGTATCGTCGGCAAAAAAATGGCAGTTCAGGTTATTGAAAAAATAGATAACGGTGATTCTGATGAGTTTGAGGAATTGTCGGTAGAAGGAGATGAATCTTATGAGTGATGTCAGTGGTACAATTTCACAGGATGAAATCGATGCTTTGCTCGGTGGTGTTGGCATTCCCGTTTCTGATGTGGCGATTGATGTAAGCACTCTTCAGAATTTTTACGATGGAATGAAGGACAAGGTTCTCGCGAACCTCAACGGACTTTCAAATCAGAACTTTGAGATTTCCGCCATCGTCGTGGAATCCCTCAAAAGAGACCAGCTGTTGAGCAGGCTTTCTGTCGATGTCGTCTCCGTCTATGTCGATTTCAGCTCAGGCGTGTCTGGAAGCCATGCCTTCTTCATCTCTCCTGAATCGGCCGCGAAAATCGCAGGAGCGGACGCCTACAACGATGATGTGTCTGGAATGTTCCAGGAGTTGATAAACGGCATTTCAGGAGCGGAGATTACGAGCATCGGTTCGAAGCTGCCTGGTCTCGCCGCGAATCCAGCCTCAATCTCCAACGGGCCTTCGGCTACGGCCACTATTCCTGATGGCGTGTTCGCTTTGGCCACATACACGTTCACGTTGGGTGCCGACACTTTCAATTTGTACGAAGTCGTTTCGGCTAATGCTGCTAACGCGATAGCGACTGCGCTTGGTGGCGGTTCTGCACAGAGTGCTCCTGCTCAGCCTGCTCAGCCTGCCATGAACCAGGCTCCACAGATGCCGATGGGGCAGATGGGACAGCCTATGATGAATCAGATGCCGATGGGGGGAATGCAAATGGGCGGTATGCAGATGGGCGGTATGAATCCGATGATGGGAATGGGAACTCCGAACGTTCAGTCGGTTCAGTATCCGAACCTTATGGGAACAGGAGCTGCCGGCGAGCAGGGAAACATCGGTCTCATCATGGATGTTTTCATGGAGATGACCGTAGAACTCGGCCGTGCAAAGAAGCAGATAAAGGATATCCTCGGAATGGGCGAGGGAACAATCATCGAACTTGACAAGCTTGCCGGTGAGCCTGTGGACATTCTCGTGAACCACAAGCCTATCGCGAAGGGCGAAGTCGTCGTAATCGACGAGAACTTCGGTGTTCGTGTAACCGAGATTCTCGCTCAAAACGAGCGCGTAAGCGACATACATTGATGTTTTGTTGTTTTTGATTTTGAAAAATGGCATCTGTTAGGTCTTTCGGCAGATGCCATTTTTTATTTATAATGGTGTCATATTTTAAAATCGGGTGGGTAAATGACAAAAAAAATATTGAAAATCGCCATAGCCTTTTTCCTTTTGGTTCCGGTTTTCCAGGCGTTCTCCGATGACGCGGTTCCTGCTGGTTCTGCTTCGGACGTGAACTATGGGCTGGACACTCCTGAGGAGAGCATAGAACTTTCGTCTCAGTCAGGCGATGCCGCTGCTTCATCCTCTGGACCGTCGACTGTTTGGGCGTTCGTCAAGATGGTTGTCGTCCTTTTCATTGTCTTGGCTTGCATCTACGGAGTCTTTTTCCTGTTCAAGAAGAACGCCCGCGTGGCCTCTTCTTCCGATCCGTTCCTCAGGCGTGTTTCCAGCATATCGCTGAGTCCCGGAAAGTCGGTGCAAGTCGTGACTTTGCTTGACAAGGCCTACATTGTGGGCGTCACGGACAATTCCATAAATCTTATTGGACAAGTCGACGACAAGGAACTCGTTGATTCTATGAACCTTTACGCCGACAAGAACGAGAAGACGGCGAAGCCTCGGACTTTCGCAGACGTGCTCGACTTGTTCATGCCGCAGGGGTCCCGTTCCGGGAATGTCTTCGCTTCGAGCGTGGACGATGCGGCTGGCGTGTTGAAAAAGCAGCGCGAGAATTTCAATAATTCCGAAAGGGGAGAGTGATATGCCGACTTACAACAAAACATTGAAAGGGGCTGTTGGTTTTTTCTTTTCCAAGCAGTTTCCCAAGATATTGGTGGTTGCGCTTGTGGTTTTGGCGTGCGTGGTTCCGGCTTCGTCCCAGTCGTCGTTCGAGCGCAACGGCGTTACAGAGATGGGCGGAAACGTGACGGGACTTTCGATTCCAAACGTGGACATCAACATAACCCAGCCTAGGTCTGGCGAGCAGGTCGCGTTCTCCGTCCAGCTGCTTCTGCTTTTGACGCTGCTCACGCTCGCTCCCAGCATTTTGATTTTGACGACGTGCTTTCTTCGATTCTCAATCGTCCTCGACTTCATAAAGCGCGCACTTTCCCTGCAACAAGTTCCTCCGACGGCAGTTTTGAACGGAATCGCCTTGTTCATGACGATATTCGTGATGTGGCCGGTCTTCAACCAGGTCTACACGAAGTCGATAAAGCCCCTGTCCGATGGGCAGATTTCCGTCGAGCAGGCTTACAAGGAGGCCGAGGGACCTTTGAGGATATTCATGTACAACCAGATGTCCGGCAAGAACGGAAAGACATACATCGCCTCGTTCATGAAGATGGCTAAGCTTCCGCAGCCAAAAAACCTTTCGGAAGTCCCGACCTACGTCATAATTCCGGCCTACATACTCCATGAGTTGACCGTCGCCTTCAAAATCGGAATTTTCCTTTATATTCCGTTCATCGTAATAGACATGGTCGTGGCGAGCATCCTGATGAGCATGGGTATGATGATGCTCCCGCCTGTGCAGATTTCCATGCCGTTCAAGCTGATGCTTTTCGTCTTGGTGGATGGCTGGGGGCTTCTGACCCAGCAGCTTTTCGCTTCTGTCGCGCTTTGATATGTGTTTTTGGAGAGTTGAAAAATGTCAATAGGAATGTTGATTAACCTTATGCAGGGGGGTATCCTCCGTGTGATAATGCTGTGCGCGCCAGTTCTTGGTGCCGCCCTCATCGTCGGTCTCATCGTAGCGATATTCCAGGCCACGACTTCCATTCAGGAGCAGACCTTGACGTTCCTGCCGAAGATGATAGTCATACTTGTGATGCTGGCTTTGCTTAGCGGATGGATGTTCTCCGTGATGAGGGAATATACTATCGATTTGTTCAGCATGATACCCAGACTCGCCCGTTGATTCCGCTCCAAGGTTCCTGTCTAGATGCTTGAGCAGATAGTTTCCCGCGCGCCTGTCTTCCTTCTTGTCGCGGTCAGGTGTTTCGCGTTCGTCATGTCGCTTCCCTTTTTCTCGTCTAGGACTTTCCCAAGAATAGTGAAGGTCGCCCTTGCCGGCTACATGGCGTATCTGATTTTTCCGCATGTCGATTTTTCGGCTTATACTCCGTACATACGCATTCTCGATGGCGGCGAGACGGATTTTTCGCTTGAATATGTCCTTCTGCTTGTGGGGGAGGGACTCATCGGCCTGATAATAGGGTTCTTCGTTTCGTTGATATTCGCCTCGTTCAGCTCCGCCGGCCAGTTTTTCTCGTTCCAGATGGGGTTTTCCGCGTCCGAGGTCTACGATGCTATGAACCAGGTCGAAAATCCTCTCATGGGACAGTATTTCAACCTTGTCGCGATGCTCGTCTTCCTGCAGAACAGGTGGGCGCAGCAGATTTTCACAAAGGTCGTCACGTCCAGTTTCGAGGCCTTCAACGCTTTGACGCTTGTGTCCGAGCGCGAGCGCATGGTTCGCTTCCTGCTAGGTGGGTTGACGCAGCTTTTTTCCGACGCGTTCGTCATATCACTCCCGATTATGGGGACGCTTCTTTTGATTTCCGTGACCATGGGAATCCTGTCGAAGGCCGCTCCCCAGATGAATTTGCTGTCGGAAGGCTTCCCCGTGATGATTCTCACTTCTTTCTTTATTCTGCTTTCTCTCCTTCCTCAGCTTTGTGAATTTTTCACACACTCGTTCTCGTCTGGTTTTGAGGCTGTGGGACGCTTGATGAACGAATTCTTGAATTCTGGAGGTGGCGCATGAGTTTTTCCGATATTGATTTGCAGTGGTTCGCCGCCGAGGACGAGGGGCGCACGGAGGAGCCCAGCGAGTACAAGCTCAAAAAAGCTAGGGACGAAGGGCGTGTGGCGAAAAGCCCGGAACTTTCCGGTGCGCTTGTCATGTTCGTGACGGTTCTCGTGCTTGTGATATGCGCGAGGTTCTTCTTCCGCAACTGCGCTGAGATTCTCGTGTATTTCTTCACCAGATGCGCGGAGCCGACTCCGTTCCAGCGTCAGTATTTCATGGTCTTTCTGGTTTATCTGGCGAAGATGGTGCTTCCTCTCGTTGTTTCTGGCGCCGTAGCGGGTGTCCTTGCCAACATCGTCCAGAACAAAGGTTTCATATTCAGCACGAAGCCGATTGAATTCCAGTTCTCGAAAATAACTCCGAAAGTCGGCCAGTATCTTAAGAAGACGATGTTCTCGTTCGAGGGGGGCTTCAACATCTTGAAGTCGTTCCTGAAGGTCATCGTCATAGCGATTGTCGCTTATTTGATAATCCGCTCGGACATGAAAGTGTTCCTTGAATTTTTGAACGCGTCGGACATATCCTCCGCTGTCGGAAGGGTCGCTTCTTCCGCGGCGAAGATTCTCGTAATATGCGCCTTGATTTTTCTCTTGATAGCCGTTCCAGACTATTTCGTCCAGAAGAAGCAGTTTCTTGAGAGCATGAAGATGACGAAGCAGGAGGTGAAGCAGGAATACAAGGAAATGGAGGGGGATCCTGAGGTAAAGGCGAAACTCGACCAGGCGCAAAGGGAGCTTTTGCAGAAGAACATGCCTCAGATGGTCGCGAAGAGCGATGTCGTAATCGCGAACCCGACCCATTTCGCTGTGGCTCTGCTGTATGACAGGAATGTGGCGGACGCCCCCCAGGTGATGGCGAAGGGTGCCGACCAGGTGGCTTTCAGGATAAGGGAGATTGCGAGGGAGAACGATGTTCCGATAGTTGAAAACAGACCTTTGGCTCGTGCTCTCTATGCAGAAACCGATGTCGGTGATATAATTCCTATTGAGTATATTAACGCAATAGTAACGATTTATACTCAAATTGATTATCTCAACAAGCGTAAAATTTAAGTTCGTTTGAATTCGGGTGGGGAATAATGGCGAGCCGTTTATCTAGCTATTTAAAAAATGTACAGAACCATGCAGTCGCCGCTGCTGCGATTCTTGTTATCCTTATGTTGCTGATTCCTGTTCCGGGAGTCATGCTCGATTTGTTGATGATAGGGAACATCGCCCTTTCCGTCGTGATTCTCCTTGTCGTCCTTTACACGCCGAAGGCTTCTGATTTTTCATCTTTTCCTCGCGTAATCTTGTTCGCGACCCTTTACGGGTTGGCTTTGAACGTTTGTTCGACGCGTTTGATTTTGACGAAGGCGTTCAAGTTCTCATACGACAAATTTCCGGCCCAGATGCTGAAGGCGTTCTCTTCCATAGTTACAGGAAACGCTGACAATCCGACGACAGGTCTTGTCATCGGTATGGTAATTTTCATCATCCTGATAATCATCCAGACAATCGTCATCACGAAGGGTGCCACCCGTGTTTCGGAGGTCGCTGCCCGCTTTTCTTTGGACTCCATGAACACCAAGTTCTTCGCCGTGGATTCCGAGCTTTCTTCCGGCTACATAACGGACGAGCAGGCCCGCGAGAAGAAGGCTTCCATGCAGCGCGACATCGACTTTTATTCGAGCATGGACGGAGCCTCGAAGTTCGTCAGCGGAAACGTAAAGGCAGCCATTTTCATCACGGTAATCGATTTGGTGGCCGGCATCATAACGGGTGTCGCCATCGGAGATTTGGATTTCGGCACCGCGGCGAACATATATTCGCGCTTGACAATCGGAGACGGTCTTCTCGGCCAGCTGCCTTCCTTGTTGATTTCTTTCGCCACTGGTCTCATCGTTACTGGAAACTCGTCCGAGGAGAATTTGGGCGACCAGCTCAAGAAGCAGTTCACTTCGGACGGCCATGTGTACATCATTTCCGGCGCGACGCTCATATTGATGGCATTGATACCGGGCTTCCCCCATCTGCTCCTCGTTATCTTTGGCGGTTTGATTGTTGCGTTCGGATACAACATCATGAGAAAAAAGGAAGCTTCTTTCGCGAAGAAACTCGAAGAAGAGAAGGCTGCGAAGGAAAAGACCCAGAATGGCGGTTCCGGCGAAGAGGTCAGTCCCGTCGTTCCGTTGGACGATCTTTCCCTGGAACTCGGATTCGCCCTCATTCCTCTTGTCGACCAGCAGAAGGGAGCCGAGCTTCTTGAGCGCGTGAAGAGAATCAGGCGCGAGGCCGCACTCGACTTGGGACTCGTCATTCCTAAAATCAGAATCGTTGACAACATGACGCTCGACGCGAACGAGTACAGTTTCAAGATACGGGGAATCGAGGCCGGCAGAAGCACTATAAAGCCTGGGTTCTACATGTGCATGAACACCGGTTCCGTCGCTCCGGGGGACGAGATAAAGGGCGAGGCGACTGTCGATCCGACTTTTGGCGTTCCTGCTATCTGGGTCAGTGAGGATCAGCGCGCCGATGCCGAAAAGGCCGGTTATGCGGTCGTCGACCCTCCGACTATCATCGCGACTCACCTTACCGAAATCATCCGCTCTCATGCGGCCGACATACTCGGTCGGCAGGAAGTTTCGGCCATCATATCGAAAATCAAGGAGACGAACCCTGTCGTCGTGGACGAGGTTCTCACCACTTACAAATACACATACGGAGAAATCGAGAAAGTCCTTCAAGGGTTGCTCAAGGAGCAGGTTTCCATCAGAAACATCGTCGCTATTCTTGAAACGTTGGCGAACTACGGAATGTTCCCGCACAATCCGTGGGTTCTCATTGAGAAGGTCAGGGAGGCTCTTGGACTTCAAATATGCCTTCAGTATGTCGATCAGGACAGAAAACTCAGTGTCCTGCAGCTTTCGCAGTCCACGGCGGAGAAGATTCTCCAGCACGAGGTCGATCCAAAGGACGGCAGCGAGCCGTTCGTCGCATTCGACCCTGTCGACGGACGCAATTGGATTTCGTCTGTGAGCGCGGCTTTGGCCGCTGTGCGCGACAAGAATTATCTTCCTATAATTCTTTGTCCTGGAGAGGTTCGGCATCTTGTCCATTCCTCAATCGACAGGGAAATGCCGGGAACAATTGTCATTTCGATCAACGAAGTTATGACAGCTGGAAATAACATAAAATTGGAAATACTTGGAGAAATAAATGCCTAACGATTTTAATGATTTGAATGCTCCAAATAGAAACGACATTAATCCGTTGGCGGCCATGATGAGCGACAGTGAGCCGAAAAAACTTACAGGACGGAACGAAGACGACTGCAAGCGGATGTTGTTCAACATGTTCGGTTCCAGGTACCAGATAATCGGTGCGCGCACGATATTGAAGGGCGGACTGTTCGGCTTCGGGCAGAAGGAATACTGCGAGGTTCGGTACATCGTGAAACCCGGTCCTTTGTCGTCGTCGGAGTCTTTTGACAAAAACAGGCAGGAGTTGATTGACAAGATAACGGGAGGGGCGGGAAACGCTTTGTCCTTGAAGCAGCTTGCGGCAATCGACAAGAAACTTGAGGAACTGCAGGATTCTGTCAATTCTAAACTGTCGAACCTTTCTGTCGCTGCGTCTTCTTCCGAGCACCAGTCGATTCAGAAAATCGAGAATCTTCTCATCCAAAACGAATTCTCTCTTTCTTACATAAATGATATTAAGAATCGGCTGAAAGGCGAGTTGTCTGTCGAACAGCTGGATGATTTTGAATTTGTCCAGAGGACTGTCGTCGATTGGATCGGAAAGTCCATTGCCATCTATCCTGAGACCAAGCGCAGGGCGCCCCATGTGATAATCCTCGTTGGGCCGACTGGTGTCGGAAAGACGACGACGATTGCGAAACTCGCGGGAACCCTTTTGAAGAACGCCAACCTGAAGAAGCAGCCGAAACCGGCAATTCGTATGATAACAATCGACCACACGAGGGTCGGTGCGGAAGAGCAGCTCCGGCGCTTCGGTGTCTTGATGGATGTCGCCGTTGACAAGGCCGAGAGCGCCGCTGATGTGAAGCAGATTTTTGACACATACAGAAATTCCTTGGACGTGCTTTTCATCGACACTCCGGGATACAGCCCGAACGATTTCGAGAGCATTGGGAAGATGCGCGGCATATTGGAGATTCCTGGGATGAACAAGGATGTTTACCTCACGATAACCGCTTCTGTAAAGGCTCGGGATTTGGTGTCGATAATTCAAGTATACGAGCAGTTCAAATACGACTCGGTGATAATAACCAAGTGCGATGAGACGACTGCGTTCGGAAATGTGCTGAGCGTTCTTTCTGAAAAGCACAAGCCGATAGCGTACATAACTGATGGACAGCAGGTTCCGAAGAAAATCGAGCGTGCATCGGTTGTCAAGTTTTTGACGAATTTGAATGATTTCCAAATCGACAGGAATCATATCGAAGAAGTGTTTTCTGAAAAATCAGAATCGTAATTAAATAAAATAGGATGTTTATTATGGAAGATCAGGCGCAGGAACTTCGCGAATTGATGTCTGGACACAAGACGAAAATAATAGCTGTCACAAGTGGAAAAGGTGGTGTTGGAAAGACCAATATCGCCGTGAACATGGCTATTGGATATGCCCAGCAGGGAAAAAAGGTCATATTGATTGACGGCGATTTGGGATTGGCCAACATAAACGTGCTGTTGAATGTCGTTCCTCAGTACAACCTCATGCAGGTCATAAACAAGCAGAAGTCGATGCAGGAAATCATAACCGACACGGAATACGGCTTCAAATTCATCGCGGGCGCTAACGGTTTTTCAAAAATCGCGAACCTTTCCGTCGACGAGCTTGACGATTTCGCCGAGCAGTTCAGCCAGTTGAGCAATGCCGACATCATAATCGTGGATACGGGAGCCGGAATCGCGAACAACGTACTGCAGTTCGTGGCCGCTGCGGACGAGGTTTGTGTCGTCACGACTCCGGAGCCTACCGCCATAACGGACGCATACGGAATGATAAAGATAATAACCACCGAGTATGTCGATCGCGAGATGAGCATAAAGCTGCTTGTGAACAGGGTCCATTCCGATGCGGAGGGCAAGCGCGTGTCCGAAAGAATCGTCAGCATAGTCTCCCAGTTCTTGAACTACAAAGTCGAGTATGTCGGATGCATCTACGAGGATCCTGTCGTTCAGGCGTCCGTCAGCAGACAGAAACCGTTCATGTCGATAAATCCCAATTCCAAGCCGTCCTTGTGCGTGAAGAACATAATCGCAAAAATTGACAAGCAGGAAGTTGGAAATGCGGAGGGGGTTTCGTCGTTCTTGAAAAAATTTCTTAAGCGCAACTGATTTTTTCACAGTTTTTGAATTTTCTGCTTTACAATGGAAGAGTGTCGTTGGAAAATAAAAACTTGACCTAACGTTTTTTTTATCTTAATCTGAAAATTGAGGGAGGAAGGGGAATGATAAACCCGAAGTATATAACCATTGCTGCGATAGTAGGGTTTTGTCTATCTTTTTTTATAGGGCTTATTTCTGGAGTCAATTTCGGTCACATTCTTTTGCGCGCTTTAATTTTTGCCGTGGTTTTCTCTGCCATTGCGGTCGGTGTGTCTTTTGTCTATTCGTTTTTTTTGTCGTCGGCAGGCGCGCCGTCAGACATTGACTCACCGGCAGGAACGAGCGGCTCCGTCGTGAACATCACGGTTGATGACGATGTGCTTCCAGATGATGAGTATTCTCCAAAATTTTCAGTCGAAAACAACAGACGCTCTTTAGGGGCGGATGCTCTGGCTCATGCGAATGAGGCTGCGGAACCTGCTGCATCTGCCGCCCCTGCGGTTTCAGAGCCGGCAGATGGCGAAAAAAGCGAAACTCCTTCCAGCGATGACGAGCCTGCTTCGGCTCCAGCTTTCAAACCTTCGAATTTGGGTGATATGACGAAAAAATCTGAGCAGTCACCTGAAGATATTTCCGATTTGCCACCTATAGACGATTTGTCTCCGGAGTCTTCCGGTAGTTTTGAGTCTGTGGATGATGTCAGTTCTGGAAGTTCATCCAGCGTCAGTTCAAGTTCTGCGGCCATTCCTGAGCAGAACGCGCAGCTTATGGCGCAGGCCATATCGACGATTTTGTCGAAGGACGATGAATGATTTTTTTATTCAAATAAAAAACGGGCTTCCAGTTAGTTAAAAATAAGTTTGCAAAAAGGGTGTGGGGAAATGGATATTGCAAAGTCACAAATCATAAATGATGAAGAAGAAGACGCTCTCTGGGTTCAATTCGCAAAAAACAAGTCTCCGACTTTGCGTGATAAAATCATCAGAAAATATATGCCGCTTGTGAAGTATGTCGCTGGAAAAGTTTCGGTCGGGCTTCCTGCGAGCATGGAATTCGACGATTTGGTTGGCTTCGGACAGTTCGGTTTGCTTGATGCTATAAACAAGTATGATTTGAGCAAGAAAGTGAAATTCAAGACTTATGCCGTCACCCGCATCCGTGGGGCCATTTTTGATGAGATGAGGCAGCTTGACTGGGTTCCTCGCTCCGTCAGGCAGAAGACAAGGGAGATTGAGGATACGATAAGCGAGTTGGAGGCGAAACTTTCCAGACCCGCTACCGACGCCGAAATCGCGAAAGAGATGAACATCACGGAGGAAGAGTATCAGCACACCGTGATGAAGATAAGCGGAACAAGCGTGTTGTCGTTGAACGATGTCTGGTATTCCGGCGACGACAGCGACCATGTTTCGATAGGGGACAGCATAGAGTCTCCGCAGAGCCTGAATCCTGACGTGCAGGTCGAGCGCGACGAGGTGAGGAAAGTCATCATACAGGCGATAAACGAGTTGCCTGAGAAGGAGAAGATGGTGATAGTTTTGTACTATCATGAGGATTTGACTTTCAAGGAGATTGGCCAGGTGCTCGATGTCTCTGAGTCGCGGATTTCCCAGTTGCATTCGAATGCGAATCTTCATTTGAGGGCGAAGCTGACCAATTTCAGAAAGGGTATTTTTTGATGCGGTTTTGGCGGCTTCTTGTGGAGTTGCCAGATTTTTATTTGCCGGGACTTTTGAGAGGATTGTATGGTAAAAATTGATAGGATTAAAAAGGATTTGGCGGAGATGCTTTCTGTCGACAAGGGTATCGAAAGCATCGAAGTCAGGGCTGACACTCTTGACGAGGCTCTTGCCGATGCGGCTGTCCAATTCGAGACAAAAGTTTCAAATCTTGAGTACGAAGTCGTAGAGCGCGGTTTCAACGGTGTTCTCGGTTTCGCGAAAAAGCCGTGGGCCATTCGCGTCTACCAGAATCCGACTACGGTCGTCAAAAAGCACCACTCAAAAGTCGCGGAGGCTGCAGGCGGTTCGGAAGAGTCGGAGAGCAAGGAGAGCAACATCATCAACGGCGTGTACTATATACACCGTTTCGCTTCGGACATCGCTTTGAAGGTTGTTCTTCCTCAAAATGGTGGCTCGAATGTGAAGGCTTCCGACATAATCAGCGACTTGAATTTCCGTTCGGACACAGTTGAGTTCGACAAAAAGAAGATTGAAGAATTGGCAAAAACAGGAACCGACGATACCTACGAAATCATCGGAAAATACAACCACATACCGGCCAACGACACTGTTTTCGTTGTGGACATCGCAAAGGACAAGAAATCGGTCTTTGTCACGGTTACGCCTCCTGATGTCGGTGGAGCCGACATAACTTTCGAGCAGGTAAGAAAGGCTGTCGAGGGGCAGGGAATCCTTGCCGGAATATCGGACGAGAAAATCTCCAATCTCGTGGACATGCCTGTATACAATGCGCCTGTCGTGGTGGCGGAGGAGATTCCTCCTGTCAACGGAAAGGATGCCTACATCGTTTATGACTTCGAGACGGACAAGTCAAAAATCAAGGCTACTGAGAACGACAACGGACAAATCAACTTCAAGGAGACGAACAGAATCCAGAACAGGGTCAAAGGCGACAAGCTCGCGTGGAAGGTGCCGGCTGAGAAGGGAAAGGCTGGAAAGACTTTGTTCGCGGAGTATCTTGAGGCTTCCGATGGAAAGGACATCCCGCTTCCCGTCGGAAAGTGCACGAGGGTCGGAGACGACGGCATGTCGATAATCGCGGACGAGAACGGCCAGGTCCTTCTCGTTAACGACAAGGTTACGATTGAGCCTGTCATGGAGCTTCCCGCTGTCAACTTGAAGAACGGCGGAAACGTGGACTTCAATGGAAAGGTCGTCGTCAAGGGCAATATCGAAGACGGATTCTCGGTAAAGGCTGCCGGCAACATCGAGGTTTCTGGAAATGTCGGAGCTTGCCACTTGAAGTCTGACGGAAACATCATCGTCTCCCAGGGAATCATCGGACGAGACGAGGCGAAAATAGAATGTGTGGGAAGCCTTTGGGCTAAGTTCATAGAGAGCGCGGAAATCCACGTCGACGAGAACCTGATTGTTCAGGAATCGATAATGTCGAGTGTCGTAAAGGCTCAGAAGAAGATTGTCCTTACAGGAAAGAAAGCGCACATCGCTGGTGGACGGCTTTCGGCCACCGAGATGATTTCCGCGAAGACCATCGGTGTCGCTGGAAAAACGACGGAGCTTACCGTCGGTGTCGACCCGAAACTCAAGGAGCGTCTTGAGAACCTTCAGTCCCTGCAGAACGAGAACATGAAGCGCATGGACGAAATCGACGCGAACATCGTCGCTTTGGAGAACCAGAAGAAGATGAGGAAGGCTTTGCCGAAGGAGAAGGAGGAGAGCCTGAAGGCGTTCATCGCGGAGAAGGAGACCGTCACGGAGCAGAGCTGCGCGTACAACGAGGAAATCACCCAGATTCAGAACAAAATCAAGCAGCTCAGGAGTACTGGGCGTGTTTATGTCTCTGGAACTCTTTATTCAGGCGTGACAATCTACATAAGGGACGAGAAGAAGGAAATCCATTCCGAGGTCAAGGCCGCCATGTACGAGCTTGATCCTGAGACACGCCTCGTCGAGCGCAGAAAATATGTGCAGCCGGATTTGAGCGACATGAAGGGACCAGACGGTTTCAGTTCGGATTAGTTCCAGCGTTGCCGGAAATATGGCGTTCCAGGTCGATGCGTCTTTGCGATTGTGTCGAACTGGAACGCTTTTTTTCATGGAATGAGCTTTCCTGAATCCCGCGGCATTCACTTTTCCTTTTTCCTTGTCCGTGAGAGCGACGTGTTGCGTTCCCAAAAAACACCGTCCGAGTATCCCTGTATCGACTTGTCCGAATCCGCCAGAAGAAGCCTTTTTTCCGCCCAAAGACAGTATTCCTCGTTCTGCTCTATTCCGCAGTAACGTCTTCCGAGCTTTTTCGCCACTACGCTCGCCGTGCCGCTGCCGAGAAAAGGGTCGAACACTATGTCGCCTTCTCTTGTTGAAGCCAGTATCAGCTTTGCGTAAAGTTTCTCCGGTTTCTGGGTCGGATGGTCCGTGTTCTCCGGCATCGACCAGAACGGAACCGATATGTCGTCCCAGAAATTTGAAGGGCAGGTGAGCCTGAAATTTCCTTCTGCGCTTTCGCTCCAGTCTTTCGGTTTCCCGTCTATTTTGTACGGCGCAATCACTTTCCGCTTCATCATGACGGCATCCACGTTGAAAAAATAGTTTTCTGGGTCTTTCACCGCGAACCAGATGTCCTCCATTCCGTTTTTCCAGTTCGATTTCGCGCCGCGTCCCTTTTCCCTCTGCCACGTTATCCTGTTCATTATCGTAAGCTCCCTTTCGATTGTCCTCTGCATAGCCGACGTGCATTTCCAGTCGCCGCACATGTAGAGCGAGCCGTCGCTCTTGAGCTTCCTGCAAACGGAAGGGAACCATGTCGAAAGGTATGATTCGTAGTCGCTTTCTGCCCTTGCGTTGAATCTCATGCCGTTGAAGTTTTTTGAGAGGTTGTAAGGGGGATCTATTATGATTAGGTCGGCGAATCCGTCCGGGATGCGCTCCATTATTCTCGTAACATTTCCGTTGAGTGTCTTTCCGATTACATCGGTACAACTCGTTATGTCCTCTTCTCTCAAGAGTCTCGCCCTCAGCGGTTCGATTTCCTCCGGTAGTAGAGAGAGTGTCCTGTTGTTCGCTGCCCTTATTTTTTTTTCCATTTCTTGATTATCATTCGTTTGAATAGTGCTGTCAAACTTGTTTTTTGTTGGCTGTTTCTCATTTTGTTGTTGATTATGTTTGAAACAGAACTGTAAGACGTGTTAAAATAATTGGTGCTAACATTGAAAATCTTGGAGAATTTTTTTATGAAGAAGCTTTCGAAGCGTTTTTTGTTCGCTGTTTGTGCGGTCGTTCTGTTTGTCGCGGATTTGTTCGTGGTGATCAGGCTTGCGAGGAAGAATTTCAAGGATGACATGGACGAGCGCATGAATCTTCATTCGCGTCTTCGTACTCTTGAATTCGATGCGAACATGAGCGAGCAGCTGACCCTCGTCCGTCAGATGGTCAAGTCACCTTCAATCGTGAAGTATCTGGTCAATCCGAAGGACGAGGATGTCAAGCCTGCCGCATGGAATGATTTTTTGGCGTTCCAGGATTCGTTTTTGAGCAAGTCGCTTTACTGGACCAGCGATTCCGATTTGGAATTCTGGAGCGGCATGAAGTATTCATACACTGTGAATCCGTCCGCTCCGTCGGACTACTGGTACAACATGACTTTGTACGAGACGGAAGAGTACAACTTCAACATCAACTACAACGAAGTGCTCAAATCCACGTCGCTCTGGGTGAATGCGGTCGTGCGCGACAACGGGAAACCGGTCGGAATGGTCGGCACTGGAATCCCCCTTCAGCAGTTCATCGACTTGATGTACAAGGATTTGGACGACGGAATCGTCATGTACCTCTACAACGACAAGGACGAGATTACAGGTGCCGCCGATTCGAGCATCCTCAAGGACAAACTGAGCATTTACGACAAGCTTCCGTTCTTGAAGAAAATCGACAGCAAGCCTACCTCTATCAAATTCGAAAGCTCCGTGACCGGGGAATACCTTCTCGCTCCGCTTGAGCTGGTGAACTGGCACATTGTTCAGTACGCTCCATTCACTACGGCGAAATTACTCAAGTACTCGCTCGTTCCGTTCGCTTCCATAACAGGACTCATTGTACTCATCTATTTCCTTTTCATCACGATACTCCGCATCGTCTCAAGGCTCCGTGTCTTGAAGAACGCTGTCTCGGAGCTGTCTTCAGGGAACGCGGACCTGACGAAGAGGGTCGAGGTGAATGGAGGTGGCTCGTCGTTCAAGGTCTTCGACGAGCTTGTGGACGAGGAGAACAAGTTCCTCCAGAAATTCCAGGACATAATCGGAACCGTGAAGAATTCCGAAAAGAGGCTTTCCACTGTCGGTGAGGCGATGACGGCCTCCATCGACAACACTGCAAGCTCAATCTCCCAGATAATCGCCAACATAGACGGCGTGCACGAGCAGATTGCGGTCCAGACGGGAAACGTATCTGCCACTTCCAATGCGGTCGACGAGATAACGTCGAACATCGACTCTCTTGAGCGCATGATAAGCGAGCAGTCCGAGGGCGTGTCGTCTGCTTCGAGCGCAGTGGAGGAGATGGTCGCCAACATCAGGAGCGTCAACACGTCCGTGGACAGCATGGCGTCGTCATTCACGTCGCTTGAGTCCGAGGCTCAGACAGGGCAGACCAAGCAGAAGGCCGTGAACGAGAAAATCGAGCAAATCGAGGAGATGTCGAAGATGCTGCAGGAGGCCAACACGGCCATCGCCAGCATCGCGAGCCAGACGAACCTCTTGGCCATGAACGCCGCTATCGAGGCCGCCCATGCGGGGGACGCTGGAAAGGGATTCGCGGTCGTCGCCGATGAAATCAGGAAGCTTTCGGAGACTTCTTCCGCGCAGTCCAAGACAATCGGCGAGCAGCTGAAGAGCATCCAGCACTCAATCGTCGAGGTCGTGAACGCTTCGCAGGAGTCGAGCAAGTCATTCAACGCCGTGTCGAGCGAAATCATGAGGACGAACCAGATTGTGAAGCAGATAAAACTCGCCATGGAGGAGCAGAACGAAGGCTCAAAGCAGGTGATGGAGACCCTCCACTCGATGAACGCGAGCACTCTCGAAGTCACCGAGGCCGCGAAGAAGATGACAGAGGGGAACAAGCTCATATTGCAGAACATGAACGGACTTCAGGACTCCACAAGATCGATGAAGGAGTGCATGGACGAGATGTCTTCAGGTGCGAAGAGAATCGATATGTCCGGTTCGGAGCTTTCTGATATATCCGTGAAGATGAAGGATTCCATTTCTGAGATTGCGGAGCAGATGGCCCAGTTCACCGTGTGATTTTTGGAATTCTTTTCAAAAGGTTGTCACTGTGGATTTTCCTTCGCCGCCGGATTGAAGTCCCGTGTTATGTTCTTTAGCCATTTGCCGCTTCTGTAGTGGTGGACGATGAAAGGCATCTTCTCGAATTCGTCCAGGAACATGATTGCGTACACGACGACCGGCGGCAGGTGCAGGACGAACGCGCATACGAGCCCCAGCGGCACGGAGATTCCCCACATGCACGCGCTGTCCACGATGAGCCCGAACTTTGAGTCCCCTCCGGCTCTGAAAATTCCGCAGATGAGCACCGTGTTCACTGTCGCGCCGAAGATGCTCGCTCCGTTCGAGAGAAGCAGCCATCTGAGCATGGAAACTGCTTCCGGCGAGAGTTTGTCCATGCGCGACATGATTGGAAAACTCAGCGCGATTACGAGGCCGCCCGCCAATCCGGCAAGCGTGGTGCTCCGCCAGAGCCTGCCCGCGTCCTTCTTCGCCTTTTCCAGGCTGCCTCCGCCCATTTCCTTTCCGAGCAGAATCGCGCCTCCGTACGCCATGCCGAAACAGAGCACGCTCGCAAGGTTCCTCACCACACCGACGACGGAATTCGCCGCCACGATGTCCTCCCCCAAGTGGCCGAGAATCACAGAGTACATGGCGTAGGCCGCTCCCCAGACGAATTCGTTTCCGAGGGCGGGAAGGGAGAACTTGGCGAAATCCCTCAGCAGGTCACTATTCTTCCTGAACAATATTGAAAGATTCAACCTGATGTCCTTTATCCTGAGCGAGACCCAGATGCAGGCCGCCATCTCGATGGCGCGAGCCACGCTTGTCGCCAGTGCCGCTCCGCTCGCGCCCATCGCCGGTGCCGGCCCCAGTCCGAAGATGAAGACCGCGTTCAGCACGATGTTCATGAGCAGCGCGCCGATTGTGAGGGCTGTGACCGTCTTCACCCGCTCGATACTCTTGAAGACAGCCTGGAAAACCTGGGAAACCGACATGAAGAAATACGAGGGCGCGACGAACCTGAGGTATTTCGCGCCTTCCTCAATCATTCCGCTTTTGTCCGTGAAGATATGCATGATGGCCGACGGAAAAAAGAACGCGCCTGCCGAGAAAATCAAGCCTGCCGTGCATGAGAACTTGAAGGCGATGCCGGTGAGGGTCTCTATCGAATGAGCGTCCTGCTTTCCCCAGTACTGCGCCGTGAGCATTATGAGGCCGCTTGAGAGCCCCACGAAGAAGAGCAAAAGGACGAACTGCACTTGTCCCGCCAATGAGACCGCGGCAATCGATGTCTGGCCGACCTTGCTGAGCATTATCACGTCCGCCGAGTTCACCGCCGCCGATATGAGGTTCTGCAGCGTTATCGGAAGGACTATCTTGAAAAGTGATTTGTAGAAGATTCGTGTTTCGTTTGGAAGAATTTCTTTTGAGAGCATGGAGCAAGTATAGCACAATTGACTTGTTCAGAAACTGGAGTTTACAAACTGGTCTAATCGAAAAAAATCGTAAAATTTTCAACCAAATCAATAAAATTCTTCATGTACTTCTGCTTTTTGTGGCTGTATCGTAAATCTAAACATGTTCCAAAAAGGAGGAAACACATGAAAAAATTGACCAAGGTCGCAGTTGCGGCGACAGCCGCCATTTGCGCGGCATTCGCGATGGGGTGCAAAGAGAAGAAGGCGGAGACGGAGACTCAGGCTCCTTCCGCTTCCACAGAGAAAAAACTGATTACAGTCGGCTACGCCCAGGTCGGAGCGGAGTCTGATTGGCGTTTGGCGAACACGGAGTCGTTCAAGTCCACGTTCACCGAGGCGAACGGCTACAAGCTGATTTTCGACGACGCGCAGCAGAAGCAGGAGAACCAGATAAAGGCAATCCGAAACTTCATCCAGCAGGACGTGGACTACATCGTCGTGGCCCCTGTCGTTGAGACTGGATGGGAGACTGTCTTGCAGGAAGCGAAGAAGGCCGGAATCCCTGTCATCTTGTCGGACCGCCAGATGAAGGTCTCCGACGACAGCCTCTACCTCGCGTGGGTCGGCGGAAACTTCCTCAAAGAGGGACAGGACGGAGTGAAGTGGCTCGAAGCCTACTTGAAGTCAATCGGCCGCGAGAACGACACAATCAACATCGTCGACTTGCAGGGAACGATTGGAGCTTCCGCCCAGATTGGAAGAACACAGGGCTTGGAAGAGGGGCTTCAGACACATCCGAACTGGAAACTCGTGGCACAGCAGACTGGAGAGTTCACCCAGGCAAAGGGACAGGAAGTCATGGAGTCGATTTTGAAGTCGACACCGCAGATTGACGTCGTGTACGCAGAGAACGACAACATGGCGTGGGGCGCGATCGACGCAATCAAGGCCGCAGGAAAGGTTCCGGGCAAGGACATCATCATCATCACGTTCGACGCTGTGAAGGAGTCTTTCAACCGCATGATAAACGGAGATGAAATCAACTGCGCTGTTGAGTGCAACCCTCTCCACGGACCGCGCGTGGCGGAAATCATCCAGAAACTTGAGAACGGAGGCACCCTCGACAGCAAGATTCAGTACGTCACTGAGCTTGTGTTCGACAAGAACGGTGTCGGAAACGCGCTCAAGGCAGCCGACGAGCTTCCAAACCGCAAATACTGACACCGAAGACTGCATCGCTTTGTAGTCGAAAACAGGACCTGTTCGATAATCGCTTTGTCGGGCAGGTCTTGTTCATGTAGAACTGGCGCATAAAAAAATGAGAGGTGAGCATGGCAGACGACGTACTGCTTTCAATGAAGAACATTACGATGACTTTTCCGGGTGTGAAGGCGCTGCAGCATGTGGATTTTTCCCTTGGCCGTGGTGAAATCCATGCTCTGATGGGAGAGAACGGAGCGGGAAAGTCTACGCTGATAAAAGTCCTGACCGGCGTCCACATCAGGGACGAGGGCGAAATCTTCCTCGACGGGGTTGAAATCAACAACCATTCGCCCAAGGAGGCGCAGGAGAACGGAATCAGCACTGTGTTCCAGGAAGTGAACCTGTGCACGAACATTTCCGTGGCGGAAAACATTTTTGCGGGACATGAACCGCGCAACCGCTTCTTTGCGATTGACTGGAAAAAAATGAACGAGCAGGCGAGGGCAATCCTCTCCTGGGTCGGTCTTGAAGACATAGATGTGAAGCGCAGCCTGGGCGAATACTCGGTCGCGATTCAGCAGATGGTGGCGATTGCGCGCGCCGTGCACTTCAACTGCAAGGTGCTGATTCTGGACGAGCCGACAAGTTCCCTCGATGACCAGGAAGTGGAGAAGCTCTTCAACGTCATGCGGCAGTTGAAGGCGGACGGAAAGAGCATCATCTTCGTCACCCACTTTCTGGAGCAGGTCTACGCTGTCTGCGACAAAATCACTGTTTTGCGGAACGGAGAGCTTGAAGGCCAGTTCACCACGGCGGAGCTTCCGCGCTTGAAGCTCGTGCAGGCCATGCTCGGCCACGAGGTCGCGGAATTGGACAACCTGAGGAACGAGAACAGCGTCGAGAACCGTGACGATGTGCCTGAAATCCTCAAGGCGGTCGCCCTCACGCACACGGGAACAATCAAGCCGTTCAGCGTGACGATAAAGAAGGGCGAGGTCGTGGGGTTGACAGGCCTTTTGGGAAGCGGCAGAAGCGAGATGGTCAGGGCCATATACGGAGCGGACCAGCCGGATTCGGGAGAGCTTTATTTCAACGGGAAGAGGCTTGTCGCGAAATCTCCGCTCGACTCAATCAAGAGGGGCATGGCGTATCTTCCGGAGGACAGGAAGGCCGAGAGCATCATCGCCGACCTTTCGATAAGGGAGAACATGATGATTGCCCTGCAGGCCAAGACCGGCGTGTTCAAGCTTCTTCCGATGTCAAAGCAGATTGAGCTTACGGAAAAGTACATCAAGGAACTCAACATTAAAACGCCGTCCACGGAAACTCTCATCAAGCAGCTTTCAGGCGGAAACCAGCAGAAGGTCATCATCGGACGCTGGCTTGTCACTCATCCGGATTTTTTGATTTTGGACGAGCCGACACGCGGAATCGATGTCGGAACCAAGACCGAAATCCAGAAGCTCGTCATCAAGCTCGCCCAGGAGGGCATGACTGTAGTCTTCATCAGTTCTGAAATCGACGAGATGCTCAGGACTGTGAACCGCCTGTGCGTGCTCCGCGACGGCGCGAAGGTCGGAGAGCTTGTGAACGACAACCTGACGCAGGCCGACGTGATGGCGGCGATTGCTGGAGGAGAAAAAAATGGACAATAACAAAGAAAAGTTCTTGAGTCGGCTGAAGAGAAACCAGCTTCTCCTTCCGATAACCGCGTTGATTGTCATGCTGATTGTGAACGTGATTATCACGCCGAATTTCTTCAAGATTTCAATCAACAACGGAGTTCTTTACGGCTTCATAATCGATATTTTGAACCGCTCGTGCGAGCTAATCATACTCGCCGTGGGCATGACTTTGGTCGTGGCTTCATCAAGGGGCACCGACATTTCCGTGGGTGCCGTGATGGCGGTTTCGGGAGCAATCATCGTGCGCTTGTTGGGCGGAAGCTACGACGGCTACGCGATGTTCCCCGCCCTCGCGATTTTCATCGGCTTGTTGGGCGGTGTCGCCTGCGGAGCGTTCAACGGACTTTTGGTGGCGCGGTTCAACATACAGCCGATGGTCGCGACCCTCATCCTCTTCACGGCAGGACGCGGAATCGCCCAGCTCATTTCTTCCGACCCTGTGAAGCATGCTACCGGCGTAATCCTCTATGTGCGGCAGGAGTCGTTCAAGTGGATTGGAGGCTTCATTCCCGGCTGCGTCATTCCGACACCGATTTTCATCGTCATCGCCTTCGTGCTTTTGACGCAGCTCTTCCTAAAGAAGACCGCCTTCTCCACCTACATCCAGACTGTCGGAATCAACCCGAAGGCGGGCCGTCTCGTCGGAATCAACTCTGTGCTGGTGGTCTTCTGCTGCTACCTCTTCTGCGGGCTCAGCTCCGGCGTGGCGGGCTTGATTGCCTCCAGCCGCATCTATTCGAGCGACGCTAACAACATCGGCTTGAACCTTGAGATGGACGCGATTCTCGCGGTGGCATTGGGAGGCAACAGCCTCGGCGGTGGAAAATTCAACATGGCCGGTTCGATAATTGGAGCGATTACGATTCAGGCACTCACGACAAGCCTCTACGCAATCGGCGTGTCTGCCGACCAGCTTCCAATCTACAAGGCCGTGGTCGTCATCCTGATTGTCCTTTTCCAGTCGCCAGCGTTCGCGAAATACAGGGCAATGGCGGCTCTCAAAATCAAAAACCAGAAGTCAGGGGTCTCAGGAGGCGTAAAATGATTGACATAAAGACAAGCCTTGCGGCTTTGAAGAAGAAGCGGCTTGACAGTTCCAATTTTCTGCTGTTCTTTACGATTTGCCTGTTCGTCGTGATGTACCTCGCGGGCGTCATCGTCTACCATGAACAGGGATTCGGCAGGATGCAGACTTTCTTGAACATGCTCATCGACAACGCCGGCCTCTTGGTGGCCGCTTCCGGCATGACGCTTGTGATGATTGCCGGCGGAATCGACATTTCGGTGGGCTCGGTCGTTGGACTCGTCTGCATGATGCTTTCGTTCTCGATGGAGCGGATGCACATGAGCGCGGGCCTTGCGGTCGTGCTCGTGCTTCTCTTCGGAATCTTTTTCGGCGCGTTCCAGGGCTGGCTCATCAGCTACATGGAACTGCAGCCGTTCATAGTCACCCTCGCTGGCCTCTTCATGTGCCGCGGCTTGACCGCCATCATCAGTTCAGAGCAGATTGCAATCAAGGCGAACGAGTTCTTCCTCAAAATCGCCAACGCCAACATCAACATTCTGCTCGGCTCCACGGTGAACAAGCGCGGTGTCCGAATGTATCCGTTCATCCATCCGAACGTGGTGATTGCGATTATCGCCGTCGTGGTCATCTGGTACGTTTTGAAATACACGAGGTTCGGCCGCAACTTGTTCGCTGTGGGAGGCAGCGAGCAGAGCGCGCTCTTGATGGGAATCAACGTGAAGCGCACGAAATTCATCGCCTATGTGACGGACGGCTTCCTGGCTTCCCTCGCTGGCGTGGTCTTCTGTTTGAACACAACATCAGGCTTTGTCGAGCAGGCGCGCGGCTTTGAGATGGAGGCGATTGCTTCCGCCGTCATCGGAGGTACCATGCTCACGGGCGGTGTCGGAACGGTCGCCGGCACTTTCTTCGGAGTTCTGATAAAGGCGACTATCGAGACCTTGATTCGCTGCCAGGGAACTCTTTCTTCCTGGTGGAACAAGATTGTGCTTTCGATAATCCTCTGCTTCTTCATCGTTCTGCAGAGTGTGTTCGTCATCATCAAGAACAGAAAGAAACGGTAGAAGATTACCCGCTTGAGGTCGAGACTGGGCAGGGCGCTTTTCGTTTGCTCCCTGCTCGGCCTTGAGCTATAATTTTTTTATGTTGAAAAAGTTTTTTCGTCCTTCGTTTGCGCGCGCATTTTGTGCGCTTTTTTCTGTCTTCCTTTCTATATCAACTATTTCTTGCGCAAAGAAGAATCAAAACACAAGCGCGTCTAGCCCTCTCTTGGTCGGTTTTTCCCAGATTGGAGCGGAAAGCGCGTGGCGCACTTACCACTCGAAAAATATCAGGGCGGCTGCCGACGAGGCCGGAGTCCAGCTTTTGTTTTCCAATGCGGAGCAGAAGCAGGAGAACCAAATCAAGGCGATACGCTCGTTCATCGCGTACCGGGTGGACGTAATCGCCTTTGTCCCGATTGTGCAGGACGGCTGGGACACTGTTCTTCGGGAGGCGAAGAAAGCCTGTATTCCCGTGATTGTCTGCGACAGAAAGATTCGCACATCCGACGAAAGCCTGTACGCCGCCTACATCGGCACCGACAGCATGGAGGAGGGACGCAAGGCTGCCCGGTTCCTGCAGGAGAAATATTCAGAAAAGATTGACGATGCGGATGATTCAACTTCCTCATCAACGAACAGACCACTCAACATTCTGGAGATTCGCGGTACCGATGGCTCTTCCGCGAGCGACGACCGAATAAGGGGCTTCCACGAGTTGATTGACAAAGACGGCCGCTTCCGCGTGCTTGAGAGCGTGCAGGGGAATTTCATGCGGAGCCGGGGGCGCGAAATCGCGGAGAATTTGCTGAAGGAAGGCGGGGATGAGCTGACGGTCGGTGGAAAGCCTGTGGACATTCTGTTTTCGGCGAACGACGGCATGACCCTGGGCTTCATCGAAGTGCTTCGGAAGCACAATATCGCGGCGGGCAAGGACATCACAATCGTGAGTTTCGACGCGCAGCAGGAGGCGATAGACGCGCTCAAGAATTCTGAAATCAACTGCGTTGTGGAATGCACTCCGAACATGGGGCGGAAGATAATGGAATGCGCCAAACTCCTCGCATCCGGAAAAAGCGTTCCTCACTTGACCCACATCGACGAGATGGTCTTTTCCGAGGGCGACGACTTGAGCGAGCTTCCTCCCCGCGGATACTAGGCTGGCTGGACATGAGCAAGAAGAACATCAGAAAGAGCCTTGAGAAATCCTACCTTCTCATAACATTCGTGATGCTGATACCGATTACCTATTCGATTCTTGTGGCGAGGCTGCACACAAAATGGTACGACACAATCATCAGCAACGTGAGCGAGGCGACGGAACTTGGGACAATCGCCAAGCAGGAGCTCGTGGACGAAATCTGGAGCATAGTTTCTGGGCAGAAGAACTTCAACGAGGGAAGCCAGTATGTCCTGCTGCGGAAAATCCGGACGGGAATCTCCAACATGGATGTCTCGCCCGAAAGCAAAAGCCGAGGCCTGCTCGATGTCGCATCCCGCACCGAGAACACCCTCCGCTACTATGTGGACGCCCTTGAAATCCAGATGCAGAACGGCTCGACCGTGGCCGAGAACGAGGCCGCCATGGAGGACATCAGGAGCGTGGCTTCCCTTTTGTACGACATAATGCAGGACTTCATTGTGGCGGAAGTCGAGAACGCGAGCGTTTCCAACACTCGAATCAGGCATTCATTCGTCTTCCTGACCATGATTCAGATAGCGATTTGCCTCTTGATTCTTGTGACCGCCATGCTGACACTGCACAACGTCACCCACAGAATCGCCTCCTCGATAAGCGACATGTCCAAGCTCTCGAACCGCATCGCTGGCGGAGACCTGGCGGCGCGCTCGCTTCCTCCCAAGGTCGAGGAGCTGGAGCCGCTCGCCGCGAACCTTGACATAATGGCGGAGAAGCTGCAGAACCTCATCGACGAGAACATCCGGGAGCAGAGGGATTTGCAGAAGGCCGAGATGAAGGCCTTGCAGGCGCAGATTACCCCGCATTTCCTCTACAACACGTTCGACACGATAATCTGGCTTTCGGAGGCCGGGGAAATCGAGGAGGTCGTCAGGGTGACGAAGGCCTTCTCCCAGTTCTTCCGCATTTCCCTGAGCCGGGGGCACGAATGGATTACGGTCGCCGAGGAAATCGAGCATGTGGAGAGCTACCTCACGATTCAGAAAATCCGCTACGCCAACATTCTGGACTACACGGTGGAGGCCGACTCTGGAATCGAGGGCGTGCCGATTCTCAAGCTGCTTTTGCAGCCGCTCGTGGAGAACGCAATCTACCACGGCATAAAGAACAAGCGGGGGCGTGGAACCGTGAGCATCACTGCCAGGTGCGTGGAGGACAACGGAATCCGCTTCACGGTGAAGGACAACGGAATCGGCTTTGAGAGCGACAGGCTGGCGAAAGTCCTCTCGGAAATCAACGGCGAGGCGGGGGCGGAGAAGCTTTCCGCCGCGTACGGTCTCTACAACGTGAACAAGCGGCTCTCTCTCTACTACGGCGACCAAGTCCGCCTGGAAATCCAGAGCGTTCACGGAGAGGGCACGGAAGTGTCTTTTACGATACCGAGAAAAATCGAAAGCGGAATTGATTGATTCGCGTGGCGGACGAGAGTGACGGAAAAATTCGAGAGGTAAGTCAATGTACAGTGTTTTTATTGTCGATGATGAGATAATCGTGCGCGAGGGGCTCAGGAACAAGCTGGACTGGGAATCCAACGGCTTTACGTTCGCCGGAGAGGCCGAGGACGGTGAAATCGCCCTTTCCATGATACAGGACATAAAGCCGGACATTTTGATTACGGACATCCGAATGCCATTCATGGACGGGCTGGAGCTTTCAAAGTGCGCGAAGAAGATTCAGCCGTGGCTCCGCATAATCATACTTTCCGGGCACGACGAATTCGACTACGCCAAGCGCGCCATCTCGATAGGTGTTGAGGACTACATTCTAAAGCCCTTCACGCTTGAGGAAGTGACCGCAAGCCTTGAAAAAGTGGCGCGGTCTTTGGACATGGCTCGCTCGAACTTGCTCGACCTGCCGCGCGCCAAGGAAAAACTGGAGTCGGTCGCATCCCTTGCTCGCGCGAGCCTGCTTGCCGATGTCGTCTACGGCACCGAAAAGGCCGAGACCTTCAGCACGTTGGCTCTTGAGCATGGAGTCCTGTTCGATTCTGCCTTCTACGCCTGCACGATAAGCGAACTTCATTCCGAGGGCGAGAACAAGGATGCCCTGCTCACCGCGCAGACCGCCGCCTTGACGCTGGAGACCCACGAGGCGAACTGCATGGTCTTCATGCTTTCTCCCGCGAGTTTCGCCGCAATCATAAAGGGCTCAAAGCATGAGAGCGCGGAAGAGCGGAGCTTCGCGTTCGCCAACATGGTCCAGCACGAATTGAGCGCGAACGGAGTCACTGTCGTGACCGCAATAGGCACTGTGGTTCCGAACAAGGAAGAGCTTCCAGAATCCTTCAGCGCGGCAAGGGGCATACTGAAAGAAAGCCGCTTTACGGGCACGAACCGCATCTTGAGCCAAGGAGACCTGAAGCACGGTTCCGACGGCTCCATAGTCCTCCAGGAGAACGACCCGCTCGTGGACCGCCTTCAATACGCCGACGAGAGCGAAATCGACCAAATCGTCTGCGAATACATCAACCTGCTCGGCGAGAACCGGGCGCACTTTTCCGTGATAGCGTCCTACCTGCTGGTCGACGTAATCATGGCCGTTTCAAAAGTCATTGAATGCGCCGGCGGCGACGTGAAGGAGGTGATGCCCGAAATACTGAGCCATTCGTTTGTGGACAGGGCAGTGGAGAGCGAGGACGTCTTCATCCGCGAAGTGCGCGTTGTCCTGAAAAAACTGATTGCATACCGCAACGAACACATGCAGGGCAGCGCCGATGTGATTCTCTGCGCCAAACGCTATATCGAACAGAACGCCGCCAGCCCTGACATCTGCCTGAAGAGCGTGGCGGAGGCTGTCGCATTGAGCCCCAACCATTTCAGCACGGTTTTCAGGCAGGACTGCGGAGTCACTTTCATCGAGTACCTGACCCATGTTCGCATCGACCGCGCGAAAAAGCTGCTCGCCACGACGGACAAGAAAAGCGCCGACATCGCCTACGAAGTCGGCTTCAACGACCCCCATTACTTCAGCTTCATCTTTAAGAAGACCGAGGGCGTGTCTCCAAGGGAATACCGGGCCGCGAGATAGTGCGGTTCCATTCTCGCATTTGAGAGCAGCCCGTTCCGAAACTGAATCTTCCGAACGGGTTTTGCCTATTTGTAGTTCCTCTTGTTCCCGAAAAAGTATTCTCCATTGGCCTTCGAATTCCTCTCCGTGCATATCGAAGTTATCGTAACTGTGTCCCTTCTTGTCCTGTCGAGACGCGAGAAATCTGTGGCGTAAAGGGCGAATCCCTCGAATGTTCCCATTCCGTCGAGGCTCACTTTTATGGACATCGTGTTTTTCGGGCCGTCGTCGTTCTTGTAGAACGTCCATTCGCCCGTGTACGCGCCGGAAACGGTTCCGTCGTTCTCAAGGGTTATTCTTTCGCTCTGCGTCGCCCAACCGTCGCTTTCGCTGCACTCGTCGTCCGATGTCGTGTCCTCGAAGGAGGAGCCCGCTTTCACGTTCGGGCTTCTCTTAGTTATCACAACGTCGTAGTCTCCCGGAATCCTGCTCGTCAGGAAGAAGCTTGAAGCCTCCGTTTCAGGGTCGAATTCGTTCTGGTTGAGCACCGGCCATGCCGATTCCGTGAAGAACATCTCGTGTATCTGCAGATAGGAGTGGTCGCTTGGAAGAAAGTCCGTGCGCATGTGGTTCGCGAACATGATTCTCCCGTCCTTCGTCCTGATTATTGACTGTCCTCCGGGAGATCTCCAGCCTCGTTCGTCTTTGAGCCGGTGCGCTCCGATTATTTTCGCGCCTACGTTGTGGTAGAAGTTTTTCGAGCCGGGCGTGGAATCCACTTCGCCCATGCTCCTTCCGCCAGCGTCCAGATACGGCCCCTCGATTTCCTTTGAGCGGCCGACTCCGACCCTGTATTCGTATGTTGGGTTTCCCATCGAGACGAACATGTAGTAGTAGCCGGTGTCGCTGTTGTAGACAATCTGCGCCCCTTCGTACTCCGCTCCCTCTCCGCCGGCTATCCTGACTCCGAACGCGCCTTCGATTGTGTCGAGCGGAGCGTCAAGGACGTGCCTTTCGCCGCTTTTGTCGATGTATGTGGGCTTGAATGTCTCCGAATCGACCGTCACGAGCGCAATTCCGCCTTTGCCCGAACCGTATGTCATGTAGTAGTCGCCGAAGCCGTTCGCAATCGCTTTTCCCGTTGTCAAATCCGTGACGAATTCCGGATCTGCGCAGCCGAATCCGTATGCCTGCGGGTCTTTTGATTCTGTCTGCTTTCCTTCTGTGGTGGCGGTGTCGAACGAGGACGTGTTGAATGTGTCGAAAACCTTGTCCGTCGTGAACCGTGTTCCCTTCGCCGTGTATATGACGCTTCCGTTGCTCTTCACCTGCACCGAGCAGCTTCCTTTCTGCCAGTCGTACTTCGCTTTCACGACCAGATCCATATTGTCGCTGTACAGTGCCGAGGCTTCCTTTTCATCTTTCGGCTCGTATTCCACGTTCGCGCCGAAGTCCGAGCCGTACATGTTCGCGGCGGCTCCCGTCTCCGTGGCGTCGCTTGTGTGCGAGTCGCACCTCAAGTACCATCCGTCGCCTGTCTCCTCGTCGTAGAGCGCGAACGCCCATTTATCCCGGTCGTTGTCCCCTATCGAGTCGAGCCGCAATCGGAATTCGACATTCCAGTCTCCCGTCAATCCCGATACTCCCGTGTACGAATTTCCATGCAAATCCGTCCAGTCCCCTTTGACGAGTTCGACAGGAGTTTCCAGAGTGTTCTTCCCTCCGTTCACTCTTATGCTCTTCACCGTCATTTTCTTCATCTCGCCGCCGATGTACGCCTGGAACCTGCTCTTCTCGTTGGGAATGAACTGTATGGGCTTGTCGTTCGATTTCCACGCGTAGCGCACGAGCGCGGACTGCTTGTATGTGCGCGGAGCATATTTGTGCGCAGGCTCGAACGGGCCGAAAGGGGAGTCCGCTATGGCAAGCCCAATCCACGCCGTAGGCCATTTCGACAACGCTTCGTTAGCCGCGAGACCGTGGAACATGTAGTATTTTCCGTTCTGCTTGATTACCGTTGGCGCGCTCGTAGTCGCCGTTTCCGGTGTCTGGTCCAGCCAGTAAAGCATGTCGGTGTCCCAGTTCACGATGACCGGCTCCGGGTGCGCTTCCCATGTCAGGAGGTCCTTCGATGTCCGCACCTGAAGTCCCCTTTTGTGCTCGTTTCCGATGCTTGCGTCCGTCGAGTACACGTAGAACGTTCCGTCGTCGTCTTCGAAAAGCTTCGGGTCTTGCGTGTTGAGGGCTTTCCATGCCGAAATCCTGTCGGCGTTTTCCGTGTCGGCTGTGTATTTCGCGTATGTCGTGTAGGACGCGCACGACATGAAGGCGAAACTCGATGCCAAGAGCAAGAGGTGTGTCGTTCTCATTTTTTCTCCAAATCGGGTTTTGCCGCTAGAAACGGAAGCACATCGCGAGGGGAACCCTGTATCCGAACGCCTTCGTGCTTTCCTCCGCGTCGAAGAGTGTGAGCTGTATTTCGACTCCCGTCCTCAAATATCCGTTCCTGAAAGTCCTCTGGAAATACGGATACGCGTAGAGGCTGTGGTAAGTTCCCTTCGAGCCTGCCCCCGGATCGTCGGCGAACGGCATCCAGTCCACTGTCATCGCAAGGTCGTCGCTGTAGTTACTCTGGACTCTGGCGTCCGTGCCGAACAGCGAGCCGTTCCCGTCTTTCGCCATCGCCCTCACGATTTTGAGTCCAGTCTGGAAGCTCGTGTTCGGAATGTCGTATGTGGCGCAGAGGCCGAGAGTTTCGTAGAAGAGCCTTTCGTCGAGTGCGACATAGTCCTCCGACGCGTATGCGAGCCTGTATTCGGCGTTGAGCGTGAAGTAGTCGGTGAGGCGGATTCTGCTGGAAATCCCCGCATAGTGCATGAACGCTTTCTTGTCCAGTTCTTCGACGTCCCTGTACCGGAAGTCGTAAGTTGCGTTCCATGCGAAATTTTCGGAAGCCTTCGGGGAATTTATCTGCATGAACGCCTCGGAGAAGTAGCTGTCCTCTGAATAATTGGACGTTCCTTCGTAGTGCGTCTCAGGCCTGAAGCCTCCGGCGACAGACGCTCCGTTGTCGAGCTTCCATTTCGCCATGATTTTCACTTTTTTCGCGAGGTTCTTCCATTTGTTGTGCTCCGCGTAGTCAACTCCGTTTCCGCTGACAGGAAGAATCGGGAAACCTCCGATTATGCTGAGCTTCCTGATTCCGTATGGAAGAATTTCGATTCCCGCGAAGTGCTGCCCCTGGTCCTTGTCCGCGAGATTCCTTACGTTCTGACCTTCCATCACATATCCGTCCGCGACGTATCCGCCGTTCCAGTCGTCGAATTTTCCCGCAAGGACGCGGAACTGCCCCTTGAGCAGGTCCACCCTCACGTTTCCCTGGTGGAAGTATGTCGTGACTCCCTCAAGTCCGCTGTATTCGTCTGCCGTCTTGTAGTCCTCGTTCAACGAGCCGAGCGTGGCGTTGAGCTTTATTCCGAGCGCGAAGTGGAAATTCGCCATGTCCACGAACGTGTTGAATTCCGTTGTTCCGTTGCAGAACGAGCCGAATTCCGCCGACGGATCCGTGTGAGACTTTTCGCCTTCCGCATCCTTGGAGAACGTCTGCGCCAAAGGGTACATCGAGTAGTCGACGTATCCGTGGAACGTGACCGTCTGCGAATGAATAGCCGCCGCTCCCGCCAGAACCGCCATGGCCGTGATTGCCTTCTTGAGTTTTCTGATTGCCATCTTCTTTGTCCTTTTTCTTTTATTGATTTTCGGCTTGTTTATTAAAAAAAACTATAAGGGCGAAAGTCGAGTTTTCACAGTGCAATGGCAGAAACGAGCGGAAGCGGGGTTCCGTCCATCAAAACACTCAGCCACCGCGAAGCGGTACTGCCGTTTTGATGGGCGGGTTCCCGCTGGGAGCTTGTTTTTTCGATAAAGGAAATTTCCGACGCCAAGCTGAAGAAGGGCGAGGATGTGGAGCTTCTTGAGGAGGAGACGAAGCTTTCGTCTTTCGAGAAACTTTATTCCGAGATACAAGCTCTGAACGCCTGTTTCTCAGGCTCGGACGGTGACGGAATCGTCTCGCTCCTGAAAAAGGCGCGCGCCGCCGCTTCTCATTCGGTCTCGTTCGACAAGAATCTCGACAGCCTGAACCAGAGGCTCGACGCGGCGTTCTACGAGATGAGCGACATCGCCGATGAATTTTCGAGCTACGAGAGGGGGCTTGTCTTCGATCCCGCGCGTCTTGAGCAGGTGCAGGAGAGGCAGACCCTCATCTACAACTTGAAGAAGAAGTACGCTTCGTCCGTCAACGCTCCTGTCGAGGAGGTGCTTGACTATCTGGATGATGCCCAGAAAAAGTTGGAGGAGCTTGACGGAAGCGAGGAGAGCCAGGAGTCTATTCGGAAAGAGATTGAGGCTCTTGAGAAGCGCGTCTATGAGGAAGCCAAAAAGATTTCGTCGCTTCGGAAGACGGCGGCCGACAAGATGGCTTCGTCTGTCATGGGAGTTCTCTCAAAGCTCGGAATGGCGAACACCCGGTTCCAGGTGAAGCTTACTGACAAGGAAGAGACCGAGACTTTGCAGCGCATAGGTCCTTACGGAATGGACGACATCGAATTCCTCATAAGCGCGAACCCTGGCCAGCCACTGCAGCCGCTTGCGAAAATCGCTTCCGGTGGTGAGCTTAGCCGCGTCATGCTTTCCCTCAAGACAATCCTCGCCGCTTCGGATTCCGTGGGGACGATGATTTTCGACGAAATAGACACGGGAATTGGAGGCGAGGTCGCGGTCTCCATCGGAAGCCACCTGAAAAAACTCGCTGAAGGTCGACAGGTTCTTTGCATAACTCACCTTGCGAGCATCGCAGTTTATGCCGATAATCAGATTAAAATCAGCAAGGGCGTTTTTGACGGAGTGACCAAGACTTCCGCGGTTGAAATCGAGGGGGAGAAGAGGGTCTTCGAAATCGCCAGGATGCTGTCAGGGGACGCGGACAGCGCGGAATCCCTTGAGCACGCTCGTTCCATGCTCGAAAAATTCAGCTGATTTTTCATTTGACTTGTAAAGGAGTTTTAGATGGCAAATTCGACCGAGAAGAGGGAGTTGTTTAATTCCAAGTCGCAAGTTCACAAGGACGCTATAAAAAAGATTCTTGAGAACGAGAAGAAAATCCTCGCTACGATTGGCAAGGAGCCTTCGGAAGTGGCTCACAAGAAAATCGGGCTTTGCGAGCAGATGATTCACGCCGCGACCCGGTACATTGCCATCAACGAGCTTTCTTTTTCGATACTTGAGCTGAAGAACAACGATGCGTTGAACGAGGCGAGAAAGATACTTTACAAGGCTATAATCTACCTTGAGAATGTCGTGACCAACGGCATCGACATCGCTTTTTCCGACATAGACGACAAACTAGCCCTCATCGCGGACTATGACCTTGCGAAAAGGTACTATCTCGTTCGGAAACTCGGCCTTTGCATAAGGCTGCTTGTCGATGCGTTCGGCGACAATTCCAAGTGGAAGTGGTCGTTCGTCGAAATCCAGGGGCGTTTCGCGACCGTCATGAAGAACATGCTCGACTGGAAGCAGGCCGTCAAAGTTTATTTCAGCTCGGACTCCCCCGACTACAGCACGACTGTCTTCTATATAAGAATGGTCAGGAAGAACCTTGATCTGTCGGCAAAGGAGTACCGCGACCGCTATGAGCTTGCGACGCACAGAATCGACGACATGCGGGCTGCCTTGAACTACATCGGTGCGGGCAGGAGAATCGCCATGGTTATCGAGGAGAAAGAGGACGCGGAGGAGATGAAGAAGAAATATCAGGTTTGGAAGGAGAAGCTTGAGAACGACCAGAAGAAGGGCCTTGCGACTTGAACGACCCTTCCGGTTTTGTTCTCGCTCATATCCGCCTGTTTTTCGGAAGTTCGTCCATTCATTTTCGTCGGCAAATATTGTAGAATCGATGATTATGAAAAACGAGAACACACCACACGGTACAATGACAGACAACAACCACGCGGCTCTTTGGCACGGAAGGTTCGCCGAAGGACCTGACGCCGCAGCAGTCGAATTCGAGACTTCAATACATGTAGACGAGAGAATGGCCTTGGACGACATCCACGGTTCCAAGGCGCACGCTGCCATGCTCGCAAGGCAGAAGATAATCTCTGAAGATGAGAACAGGGCTATTCAGGACGGGCTTGATTCCATCGAGCGCGATTTGGGAAGCGGCGCCTTGCAGATAGATTATTCGGCCGAGGACATCCATTCTTTTGTGGAGGCCACTTTGACCGACAGAATCGGAGACCCGGGAAGAAAGCTCCACACGGGAAGAAGCCGCAACGACCAGATTGCGCTGGACGAGCGTCTTTACCTCCGCCGCGTCATTCCAGAACTCCAAAAGCAGATTGTTTCCCTCATAAAGACTCTTTCAAAAATAGCTGGAGAACACACCGAGTCCCTCCTCACCGGCTACACGCACATGCAGCACGCCCAGCCTGGAACGTTGGCGCAGCACCTCTGCGCGTGGGCTTTCATGCTCAAAAGGGACGTTGAGCGTCTCGGCGACTCTTTGAAGCGCGTGTCCCTCTCTCCTCTCGGCTCCGGCGCGCTTGCCGGCTCCGGCCTTCCTTTGGACAGGGAATTCGTCGCCTCCGAGCTTGGGTTCGACGGCGTGACGGAGAATTCCCTCGATTCTGTCTCCGACAGGGACTACTGCATCGAATTCACGGCGGATTTCGCCCTTCTCCAGCAGCATCTGAGCAGGATGTGCGAGGAGATAGTCCTTTGGTCGACCAGCGAATTCGCCTTCATCGATTTGAGCGAGAAGTGGTCGACAGGCTCTTCGATAATGCCGCAGAAAAAGAATCCCGATTTCGCCGAGCTGATCCGCGGAAGGACGGGAAAAGTGTACGGAGACCTCATCAACCTTCTCGTCATGATGAAAGGGCTTCCTCTCGCCTACGACAGGGACATGCAGGAGGACAAGGCTCCTCTTTTCGAGGCTCTGGACACTGTGCAGGGGAACGTCATCGTCTTCGAGGCGATGATTTCGAGCGCGAAGTGGAATCTCCCGAACATGGAAAAAAGCTGCTTCGGCGGTTTCGCCAACGCTACGGACGTGGCTGACTATCTCGTCAGGAAGGGGCTGCCGTTCCGCGTCGCGCACGGGGTTTCCGCGAAGTGCGTCCGCTTGGCCATCGATTCTGGAAAATCCGCGATAGAGGAACTTACGATTGAGCAGCTCAAGGGGATTTCCGATTTGTTCGAGGCCGACATATTCGATAAAATCACTCCGAAAGCCTGCATGGAGGCCAGAAGGACCACTGGCGGACCTAGCTCCGTCGAGACCAGAAAGCAAATCAGCAAACTTGAAGAATTCTGCTCTAAGTTTTAGGAGAGAATATGCCCCAAAGTCAATCGCATGAAATCATTTTTCAGGAAAACGAATACGACATTCTTGAGAACAAGCTTTTGAAACTTTCAAATTCCCATGATGTCTATCGTTCTCTTGCGAATTTTCTAGCTAGAAAATTTGAATGCAAATACGTTCTCTTCTATTCAGATATATACGTCGAACATGGGGTTGTTTTGAATTATGGAGAGCGCATTCCTCATGCGATGAATATGCGGGCTGAAATTGATGAGAGAAAGCAGTCTTCCGTTGATGACAACGCCCTTCTCAGACACAAAAACGGCGGCTTTTCAGTTCCATTCAATATCTCCGAAAGTAAAAAGGGCTACATCTTTATCGGTCCTAGAATGGACGACGAGTTCCACACCATGAACATCATGCGTGAGATGATTCCTGTGGTCAGAACTTTGAACCATGTTCTCGTCTATTTGGCTGCCATGAAGGAGAGGGAATCCCGTGAGCGGCTCAGAAATGCTTTTGCAAAGTATGTTTCCTCGGATGTTGTCGACACCATAATCGAAAATCCTTCCGATGTGAATCTTGGCGGGGAAAACGCCAATCTCTCAGTAATTTTCACCGATTTGCAGGAATTCACTTCTTTAAGCGAGACTCTTGAACCTGAAAAACTCGTAAAAATCCTGAACATGTATTTTTCGGAGATGAGTGAGGTTATCTTCGGGCTTGGCGGGACAATCGACAAGTTTGAGGGCGATGCCATAATGGCTTTTTTCGGCGCTCCAAAAAAACTTGAGGACCACGCAGTTCGCTGTTGCATTGCCGCTTTGAGACTTAGCCGCATGGAAAAAATATTGAATGATCAACTCATGGTCGAGCATTTGATTTCCGAGCCGCTTTACACGAGAATCGGAATCAACACTGGCGACATGGTTGTTGGAAATGTTGGCTCCGCTACCCGATTCGAGTACACGATAATCGGTTCAAATGTGAATATCGCTTCAAGAATAGAAGATTGCAACAAGAAATACGGTACTCAAATCCTTATAAGTGAGCAGACTTTCGATGCTGTCAAGAATTTTTTTGAGTGCAGATTTGTTGATGAAGCCCAGTTGAAGGGAGTTTCTAAGCCGGTTCGCATTTACGAACTTGTTTCCGAAAAGGAAAACTTGCTTTCAAATATCAGTCTTTATGATAGGCACAATGACATGGTTTTCGATGATTCTAATGTGGAAAATATTGAGATTGCCACGGAACTTGAGGAACTTGAGGAACTTGAGGAACTTGAGGAACTTGAGGATGATTGATGACGGTTATGGTCTAAATAGAGAGTTTTTGGATGTTAATGTGCATAAAAATCTAAATTTCATTTATTAAAATGCCGAGGATATAGACATGAATACTTTTACACGTTCAGTTGATTTGTTGCAGCGCGCCATGAGCGTCAATTCTCTTCGTTATCAGGTTTCGGCGAATAACATCGCCAACGCCGAGGTTCCTAACTACAAGCGTCAGGAAGTGAATTTCGAGAGTGAGTTGAAGAAGGCTTTCGATTCCGAGAAGAATCCGAGCAATTTCGAGCTTGCCACAAACGACGAGAGGCACATACAGGTGAGCCAGAAGATGGACTTCCGCGATGTGCAGCCGAGAAGGGTGACTGACTGGACTACCACGGCCAACGCCAACGGAAACAATGTCGACCCTGAGAGCGAAGCCATGAACGTGATGAAGATTCAGCTGAACTACAGGTTGCTCGCTCAGCTGGAAAATTTTGAATTCAGCCAGGTGAAAGTCGCTATGAAGAAATAGGCGGTGATTTTCCGCATTTTTTTTCATGACTTTTTATGGATTTTTGGAGATATATGATATGGGAATGTTCACTTCTATAAATATTGCAGCTACTGGCATGAGCGTTGAGAGATTGCGCACCGACGTGATTTCGAACAACATAGCCAACGCTTCCACGACAAGGACTCCAGAAGGCGGCGCGTTCAAGAAGGCGATGGTCGTTTTGGAACCTGTCGCTTCTGAGCATCCTACATGGAGAATGCCGTTCGTCAACGACGGGCAGGACAATGGACCCGGAAAGGGCGTGCGTGTCAAGTCGATAACGAAGGACACTTCGCAGGGGAGGATGGTCTACGACCCGTCCCATCCGGATGCGATAAAGAGCGGTCCGAATGCCGGATATGTCGAGTATCCGAATGTGAACATTGTGAACGAGATGGTCGACCTGATTTCCGCTTCCCGCGCTTACGAGGCCAACTCGACCGTCATCCAGGGCGCGAAGGATATGTTCGGCTCGGCCTTGGAAATCGGAAAAAACTAGCCGAATAAAAAAAAAGAGAGATAGTCAATTTGGAGATGTAGATAAATGAACGTGATGAATGTTATGGGCGCGCCTGAGATGTTGAGGACAAATCCCGCGCATGCCGGAACTGCGAAAATTTCTAATCTGATTCCAGGGCAGGAGATTGCCGTGAACGACTCTTCCGACAAGAAGATGGGAACGTTCGAGACATATCTCATGAACGCTGTGAAGGAAATGAACAACCAGCAGCTCGACGTCAACAGAAAGACCGAGCAGCTCATAACGGATCCTGATTCTGTCGACATCCACGAGGTGACCACGGCAATGGCGAAGGCGCAGATGTCGCTTTCTCTCGCCCAGACAGTCATCGATCGTGTCGTTTCCGGTTGGAACGAGCTTTCGACTAACCGCTAAAAAATAAACGAGATAATTTAAAAAATTTGTTCGTTCTCGGGAGGGTCAGATGAACGAATGGTTTAAGAAAACCGGTGCAAAATTCAAAGAGAATTGGTCCAAGTGGTCAATCGTACAGAAGCTTATTTTATTAGGCGTTGTCGTCGTCATAATAGCCGTCATCGTCGTTATGGCAAGGACATCGTCCAAGCCGTCTGGTGTTCCTCTTTTCAATACTGTCATATCAAGTCAGACGGCTCGGGAGAACATCCTTTTCAGACTTGACGAAGAGAATGTGAAGTATTCTATTTCTTCCGACGGAAAGATATTGGTGGACGACGATGTTACGGCCCGCCGCATGAGGAATATTCTCATAGATGAGGATCTTGTTCCGAAAGATGTCGATCCATGGGGCTTCCTCAATGTTTCTCAGTATTCCATCACTGATTTTGAGCGTGAAAACAACAAAAATTTGGCTGTAAAGAAGAGCGTGAAGGCTCAGCTCGAAGCCTTGTCAGATATCGCGAGTGCAGATGTCGAAATCGGGTTCCCTGACGACGCTCTTTTCACTGAGTCACAGAAGCCCGTCTCGGCCTCTGTGATTTTGACGTTTAAGCAAGGCTGCGACATAGCTCCTGGCAGCAAGAAAGTCCATACGATTCAGAAAATTCTTCTTCATTCCATTGTTGGTCTGAAAGATGAGAACATAACGATATCAAGTGTTGATGGTGTTCAGCTCAATGATTTTTCAGGTCTTGAGGCTCTGGACAGGCTCTCGCTCGCCGAACGCGAGCAGAAGCTGCGCACGAAGCACGAGGTTGAAGTCCGCGCGAAGGTCCTGAAGGCGTTGCAGAGCATATTCACTCCCGACCGCATCAGACAGGTCGTCGTGAAAATCGATTGGGACATGTCGGAAGTCGTGAGCGACAAGACAATCTATTCTCCGGTTGAAATCACTCCGCAGGATCCGGAGAAGCCTTACGACACGAGAGTCACGCGCGACTATCTGCCGCTTTCATCCCAGACGGTCACAAGGGAATGGACAGGAACCGGCTACAACCCGGAAGGACCTGCCGGTGTCGAAGGGCAGAATCCTCCTGTTTATTCCGACATGTCGAATGTGATTGGAAGATCTACAGAGACAGGCGTAACACAGAACAACGTAATCAACACCGAGCAGAGGCACGAGACTGTGCACTCACAGCCGGGCCGTGTTTCGGTCGCCGTCAACATCGACGGACGCTGGAAGGCTAAGTACGACAAGAACCACAACTACGTCATAACTGAGGATGGTCATATCGACTTCACCTACACTCCGGTTTCTGCGGAAGTTCTCGACGAGGCGACAAAATACGTCCAGTCGGCGATTGGCTACAACAAAATCCGCGGCGACAGCGTGAGCGTCACGAGCATCCAAATCGACCGCGACGAGGAATTCCAGAAGCTTGAGGACGAGTATTTCGCGGCCCAGAAGCGAAAGTTCATGATAATGATTGTCCTTGGCGGAATCATTCTTGTGCTTCTCGCTTTCATCATCTTCAGGTTCGTTTCCAGGGAAATCGAGAGAAGGAGAAGGCTCCGCGAGGAGGAAATCCTCAGAAGGCAGCAGGCGGAACGCGAGAAGGCTCTTTGGGAGGCGAAGGACCAGGATATGCAGGTCACTATGTCCGTCGAAGAGAGGAAACGCGTCGAGCTTCAGGAGAACGCTATCGCCATGGCGAAAGAGCATCCTGATGAAGTCGCCATGCTCATCAAAACGTGGCTCATGGACGATAATAATTGATGAACGAGTTCATAAAAGTTCCAGAACTTTCTGGAAAGGAAAAGGCGGCGATTCTTTTGACCGAGCTTGGGTCGTTCAACACGGGCAAGGTCTTTTCGCTGCTTAGCGAAAAGGAAATAGAAAAGCTGCTCGCGGCTGTCGCTTCCTTGCGGAAAGTGACGATGCAGGACGAAATCCGCGTTTTGACCGAGGTGAACGAATTCGGTGTGAAGAAGGGAATTGCAAAACCGATTCGCTCCGATGCCGAGATAAGGGCGGAGATGAACGAGCAGATTTTGAACGGCAAAGACAAGAACAAAGATTTGCGCGATTTTATAAATCAGAATCCTGACACGATTGCGAATGCGTTGAGGGATTGGATGCGGGAGGAGTGATATGCCAGAATCAAAGGGCGCTTCCAAGTCTGGTAGCGGAAAGAAAGGCGGAATAAAAGATTATAAAAGCCTCACGGGAAAACAGAAGGCTGCGATTTTCCTTATTTCCCTCGGATCTGATGTTTCAGCTGAGGTTATGAAGAAGTTGAACGAGGCTGATGTCGAAAAATTGACTTTTGAAATCGCCCGCTTGGACAAAATCGAGGCGGATTTCAAGGACCAGGTTCTTGAAGAATTCCAGGAGTTGATGAACGCCCAGAACTTCATCACGACCGGCGGTATCGACTATGCCAGGTCGGTTTTGGAGAAGTCTCTCGGTAGCCAGAAGGCCATCGACATCATCAACAGGCTTACTTCAAGCCTTCAGGTTCGTCCGTTCGATGTGATTCGCAGAACCGACCCGACACATTTGATAAACTTCATCCAGCAGGAGCATCCTCAGACAATCGCCTTGATTTTGGCTTATCTTGAACCGAACAAGGCCTCTGTAATCCTTCAGAGTTTGAGCGAGGACACGCAGGCTGAAGTCGCCAAGCGTCTGGCAAACATGGACAGGACTTCCCCGGATGTCCTCCGCGAAGTCGAGCGCGTCTTGGAAAAGAAGCTTTCGACTCTTTCGAACGAGGACTACACGGCCGCAGGTGGTATCCAGTCCATCGTCGACATCCTCAACGTCATCGACCGCGCTTCCGAAAAGTCCATCATCGAAAAACTCGAGGACGATTCTCCGGATTTGGCGGAGGAAATCAAGAAGCGAATGTTCGTGTTCGAGGACATCGTTCTTTTGGACGACCGTTCTATTCAGCGCGTCCTTCGCGAAGTCGATCAGAACGAGCTTGCAAAGGCTCTCAAGAATGTCGATCCGGAAGTTCAGGACAAAATCTTCAAGAATATGTCGAAGCGTTCCGCTTCAATGCTCAAAGAGGAGATGGAGTTCATGGGACCTGTCCGCTTGAAGGATGTCGAAGAGGTTCAGCAGAAAGTCGTTTCTACTATCCGCCGTCTCGAAGAGTCTGGAGATGTCGTAATCGCTCGTTCTGGCGAAGAAGAGATGATTGTCTAATAAAACAGGAGCAAAATCGTGGCAAAGAATTACTTTCACTCAAACGAATTGAAACCAAAAGAGGGCGAGTTCCAGTTGAAACTTGTCCATGAGTTTTTCACTCCTGTCGAGGAAGAGCCTGTCGAGGAGGAGCCTGAGTACACTGGTCCTACTGCCGATGATTTGAGGCGCGAGGCCGAAGAGTTCAAAATCCAGTGGGAGAACGAGAAGCAGCAGATGCTTGCCGATGCCCAGGCCGAGGCCGATGAAATCATCAGAAAGGCCGAAGAGTCCGCGTTCGCCGAGGTGAAGCGGCAGACTGATCAGGCCCAGGTCGTGAAGACCGATGCCGAGAGCGAGGCTAAGGAAATCATCAGAAAGGCCGAGGAGGAGGCCGCCCAGATAAAGGCGCAGGCTTCAATCGAGCACGACGATGTGAACAAGAACGCCTACAAGGACGGCTTCACACAGGGGCAGGCTGATGGATTCAAGAGTGGAAGTGAGGAAGTGAACCGCCTCGTCGAGAGGACGCACAAGATTCTTGAGTCTGTCATGGCCCGCCGCGAGGAGATTCTGAGCGAGACCGAGCAGCAGATTGTCGAGCTTGTCGTCTTGATGACGAGGAAGGTCGTGAAGATAATTTCCGAGAACCAGAAGAGCGTCGTCATGGCGAACGTCCTTCAGGCTCTCAAAAAGGTGAAGGGACGCGGAGATGTTACTTTGCGCGTGAACCTTGCGGACGTCAAGCTTACGACGGAGCATATCCAGGACTTCATAAAGCAGGTTGAGAACGTCAAGGGAATCACTGTTCTTGAGGATTCCACCGTCGACAAGGGCGGTTGTATCGTCGAGACAGACTTCGGCGCGATTGACGCCCGCATTTCAAGCCAGCTCACGGAACTTGAGACCAAGATTCTTGAGATTTCGCCGGTCAAGAGTTTGGCGAAGGATTCGGGAGTTTCTGAGGCGTGATTCAATTTTGTTGAGATTTTTCGGAAGGCGCAGATCAAAAATTGTCGGGTTTGCGCCTTATTTTTTAATGCGCGCGATATGATATAATCGGTTAGTAAAAAAAATGAAGATTATGGAAACGTTTTTCAACAAATATCTTAACGCCGTGAAGCATACGGAGACCATCCTCTACACTGGCTATGTCACAGCGGTGAAGGGCTTGATGATAGAGAGCAAAGGCCCCCGTTCTATGGTCGGTGAAATCTGCAACATAAAAATATCAAAGACGAACAAGACCGTCTTGGCGGAGGTCATGGGGCTTGAAGGCAGCACCGTAAAGTTGATGGCCTACAGCGCGACCGAGGGAATCGAAGTCGGATGCGAGGTCGTCGCGAGCGGAAAGGTTCTGCAGGTGCCTGTCGGAAGGGGCTTGCTCGGCCGCGTAATCGATGCGACTGGAACCCCATGCGACGGAAAGGGCAACCTCGACACGTCCGAATTCTATCCGGCTTTGGCGCAGGCTCCAGACCCGATGACGAGGCTTCCAATCGACAGGAGAATCGTCACGGGTGTCCGCTGCATCGATTCTCTCCTCGCGTGCGGAAAGGGGCAGCGCCTCGGCATCTTCGCCGGTTCCGGTGTCGGAAAGTCCACGCTCCTTTCGATGATTGCGAGGAACACGAACGCAGACGTGAACGTGATTGGCCTGATTGGAGAGCGTGGCCGCGAGGTCATGGACTTCATCAACCGCGATTTGGGCGTGGAGGGAATGAAGAGGTCTGTGGTTGTCGTCGCGACCAGCGACACCACTTCCATAAACCGTCTCCGCGCCGCATACACCACGACCGCCATCGCCGAGTATTTCCGAGACCAGGGCATGGATGTCATGCTCATGATGGACAACCTGACACGCTTCGCCCACGCCCAGCGTGAAATCGCTCTTTCGACGGGCGAGGCGCCAGCTCAACGCGGTTATCCTCCGAGCGTCTTCGACATGATACCGAAGCTTCTGGAGCGTTCTGGCACGAACGACAAAGGCTCCATAACAGCATTCTACAACGTTCTCGTCGACGGAGACGATTTGGACGAGCCTATCACCGACAAGGTCCGCGGTACTTTGGACGGGCACATCATGTTGAGCCGCGCGCTCGCCCAGTCCAAGCATTATCCGGCAATCGATGTCTTGAAGAGCATAAGCCGTCTTTCAAGGCGCGTTTGCGGAAAGGAGACTCTGAAAGCCGTAACGAAAGTGTCTAGGATGATAGCGGTCTACGAGGAGAACAAGGAGATGATTCTCGCGGGTGTCTACCAAGTGGGCGCGAATCCAGAGATAGACGAGGCCATCTCCAAGCATCAGGCCATCGAGGAATTCCTGATGCAGGAGGAGGAGGAGCACTGCACTCTTGAGGATACGCTGCACAAGCTCGCAGTCCTCGCTGATTTGGAGGTTCCAGACGACGAGATTGTCGAGTCGCCTCAGTCCAAGCGGAAAAGCGTGGCCGAGCAGGTGCAGAGCAGGAAGAAGGCTGAGGTCGCGGACGCAAACACTGTCGCCGCGAACACGGACTTGTCGTTGATTTCAAAAAGTTTGTCGAAGTAGTGGAGTAAATGAAAAAGTTCAATTTTTCACTTCAAAAAATCCTGGATTACCGGGAGTTTGAGAAGCAGCAGGCTCAGACGGAACTCGGAAAAGCGGTGGCTGTGGAGACGAAAATCCAGAACACGCTCGACATGATTGCCGAATCCAGGGCGAAGTCCGTGCTTGAGGCCGACAAGATGAAGGACCTCAACAGTCTCTTCGGTGTCAACCAGTATTTTCAGCTTCTCAACCAGCGTCGGGACGAGATGACCGAGGAGCTTTTGAAGGCGAAGGTCGTCACGAACGAAAAGCGCGCTGTCATGATTGAGGCGATGAAGAAGGTGAAGGTTCTCGAAACCCTCCGCGACCGCAGAAAAGAGTCGTGGAGGCGAGAGCAGCTGAAAATCGAGGAGGACCAGATAGACGACATCGTGACCTCAAGGTACAGCTATTTTGGCGATGCGTCGCCATCGTCGGATTCTCCATTGAATCAATTTTCTTAATATGATATATTTTTCGATACTGATTAGCTTCCCTCTAACAGTCGTTGAAAACCAATGTTACGATGCTGTCGCGGCTGATTCGCATCCACTTGGTGAAAATTTTTAAGTAGTTTTTAAGGAGTACTACAAAAATGGCTACTAGAAGAAATCCTCGTTTTAAGGAATGTAGAAGACTTGGTGTAAACGTTTGCGGACACCCAAAGGCTTTGGACAGAGCAGGAGCGCCAGCTTTCAAGAAGACGAAGAAAGCGTCTGACTATTCTCTTCACTTGACAGAGAAGCAGAAGGTAAAGGCTTACTATGGAATCCTTGAGAAGCAGCTTCGCCGCTACTTCGAGCAGGCTTCAAAATCATCAGAGATGACTGGTGTCGCTCTCTTGGTCTCTCTCGAGACTCGCCTCGACAACCTCGTGTACAGGCTCGGATTCGCTTCTTCAATCCGCATGGCTCGCCAGATGGTCAGCCACAAGCACATCACAGTCGATGGAAAAGTCATCAACATCCCTTCTTTCGCGGTTAAGGTCGGCTCTACAATCTCTTTAGTCGAGAAGGCACGCAACAGCGAGCAGTTCAAGAAGACTTTCTTGGCTTACAACAAGTCGAATATCCCTTATCTCGAGCGCGACGAGGCTTCTTTCTCTGGAAAACTCATCAGCCTTCCGTTGAGAAAGGACATCCCGGTAGAAATCAATGACCAGATGGTCGTCGAGTACTACTCTAAGTAATTAGGCTTCGGTCTGATTGTGAAGACGCTTCCGAGTTCGATTGGGCTTGGAGGCGTTTTTTTTGCTTTGGCGGAGATGCTGCAGATTCTGGCTTCTCTTGTCGGTTTCTCTTTTTCCTGAAGTAGGAGGATTTGGGGCAAAAAAAATGCCCTGCTTTATTTGCAGGGCTGCTTGCTAGTCCATAAGGTAATTGTAGTCTATCGAATCCCCTTCCTCTGATTCGTTTGTCTCTTCCGATCCGCCGTCAAGAATGTCCGTTCCGAATCCCTCAAAGTCGAACCCGTCCTGCTGGTTCTGGGAGCCGTCGTTCGTGAAGTCCTCGTTGAAGTTGAAGTTGAAGTCCGCGAAAGTCTCCTCGCTTTCCTCGTCCTCCAGGTTCACTGTGAGCGGCGAGTCGTCGAAGATGAACATCTCGCTTCCGAATCCGGCTCCGAGAAGCTCCTTCTCAAGCCTCTGCACGGCCAGCACTTGTCCGACCGCGTTCGGCGAGTGCTTCTCGCAGTATTCCGTCGGTTCCGTTCCTGAAAGGAAATAGAGCGTTATGACGTCCTTTCCGCAGTCGTCTGTCGGGAGCATTCCGCTTTCCTTGCAGACCTGCACTCCGACAACCCCCGAAGCCGGGCGTTTGAAGTCCTTGTATGGAAGCCCTTCGTGCGCTTTCTTCATGAATTCCGCCCATGCGGGACCCGCGAGCGTGGAACCCGTCAGTTCAAGGCCGAGGGACTGTCCCGGCTTGTCGAATCCGAACCAGAACGCCGCCGTGTAGTATGGCGTGTAGGCGAGCGTCCATGCGTCCGCCCAGTTCTGTGTCGTTCCTGTCTTTCCCGCGGCCGGTATGGTGTACCGCTTTCCGTTTTTGTCCTTGTACCTGAGCACGGTGCCGCTTTCCGTCGGCGACGCCAATGTTCCAGAGCGTATCGTGTTTTCCAGAAGCTGCGTCATGACGTACGCCGTCTGCTGCGATATCACCTGCGCTTTCGCGCCTTTTGCCTGCTGCGCTATCCTCAAGTCGTGCTCCGGGTTCAGGAATATGTTTCCGTCCCTGTCCTCCACGTTCCTGACCGCTATCGGCGTGACTTCCTTTCCCTCGTTTCCGAAAATGGCGTATGCCCTCGCCATCTCGATTGGGCGCACCGAGCAGACTCCGAGTCCCAGTGGGTAGCCGGGCACGAACGCTCTTGACGGAAGCTCTTCCTCGGAGATTCCGAGCAGGGCGACGGCCCTGTCTATCGCCGCGTCGAATCCGATTCCGTCGAGGACTTTTATCGACGGAACGTTCATGGAGTGTGCGAGGGCATACCAGAGTTCTACGTCTCCCTTCCATTCGCCTCGGAAGTTGAGCGGTATGTAGGGCTTTCCGTCTGCCGTGTAGAAGACGACCGGCGTGTCCGAGATTATCGTGCTGGGCGTGAACTGCCTTGAGTCGATGGCCGCGCTGTAGTAGAGCGGCTTGAACGACGAACCCGGCTGGACCCTTGCCTGCACCGCCCTTATGAACTGGTTCTCGCTGTCGAACTTGCTTCCGCCGACGAGGGCTGTTATGTAGCCAGTCTCGTTCTCAAGCGCGACCATCGTCCCCTCGATTACGCTTTTTCCTACGTTCGACTTCGCCATTGCGTTTCCTTTGTTTGCGATTGACGTCTTGAGAGAGTCGATTCCGAACATGAGCGACATCACGTCTATCACAGGGTTCACGGAATTCGTGAACGTCGACATTACAATCGTCTCCTGTCTCTGCTCTGAGACTTTTATTCCGCGAAGCCCGTACAGGAGGATGAGCATCTCCGAAATCGGGGTGTACGTCTTGAACGCGGCGTTCTTCCTGCTTCCAGATGAGCGTTGGTAGCTCCTGTTCGCCTTTTCGATGTACTTGTTCATGACTTCCTGCGCCGCCTGCTGGTTCTTCAGGTTGAGGGTGGTGTTCACCGTGAAGCCAGATGTGTAGATGTCGTCCGTTCCGTAGATGAGGTTCTTCAATTCCCTTCTGGCGTATTCCGCGAACCACGGTGCCTTGTTGTCGTGCGTGAAATTGGCTGGCGCGCTCGTCCTGGAATAGTCGAAATTCGCCCAGTATTCGTCGAACGAGGCGTCTGCGTCCTCCTGTGTGATGAATTTCTGCTCGACCATCTTGTTCAGTACGTCCCTCTGCCTGTCCATGGCCCTGTTCGGGTATTCGAACGGATTCATGAGCGCCGGGTTCGAAAGCTGTATCATGAGGATTGCGGCCTCCGCGGCCGTGATTTCAGTCGCATCGTGTCCGAAATAGTATTTGCTGGCCGCACTGACTCCGTATGTTCCGGCTCCGAAGTAGATTTTGTTGAGGTACAGCTCAAGGATTTCGTCCTTTGTGTAGCGGCGCTCCATCTGCACCGCCCACCACAGTTCCTTGAGCTTTCTCTTGTACGACATGTCGGAGCGGTCGCAGTAGAGCGTTCCCGCTATCTGCTGGGTGAGCGTGGAGCCTCCTCCGTAGTTCTTCCCGATGAGCCTTCCCGCGAAAGCCCTGGCAGTCGCCAGGACGTTGTAGCCGTTGTGCTTGTAGAATTTTTTGTCCTCTCTGGCGAGGAGCGCGTCTATGACCTGCCGAGGCATCCTTCTGATGCTGATGATTTCCCTTTTCTCCTCGCTCGCGAATTCCGTTATCAACTCGCCGTTTATGTCGAGGAGCTTTGTCGGAAGGGCAGTGGTGAATTCTGTGAAGTTCTCGTTGTCGATGACGTATTTTGTTTCGGCCAGCCCCTTACCTAGAAGGGAACCGAGTATTATCGAAGATAAAAAAAGTCCTGCGAGTAGGACTATCGTGGACACTTTCATGTTTTTCATTGTTTTAGAATACGAAATTTCCGGCTTTCAAGCAATAAAAAAGCCGGCTTGAAGCCGGCTATGCCATTAGGCAGTCGGTCGTCAATGGGTGGGAGGGGATAGTTGACGACCCGACTTTTATATTATCGCACATCACCTGTGAATTCTTTAGTCGATTTGGAAGCCCATTTTGTAGATTTTGGAGTTTTTTTCATCGAAAATTTTTTGCATCTCCGTCCGGCCTGGTAATCTATTTCTCCTCGTATATGCTGGCGTCTATGTCCAGACTCATCGTGTACGACCTGCCGTTTATCGCCGTGAAATTCTTTACGATTTCGTAGTCCCCAACAATCATCTTCGCGGAATGCTCTCCCGGTTCTATTATGAACGCCGTCTTGGGGTTCTCTATCTGCTTGTCGTCGAAGTAGATTTCCGTGTTCATGGGACAGATGAAAATCAGCGTCGGCTCTATGCTCCTGAGTTCGACCGACAGGTTTGTCGTCTTCGCCTGCTCTATGACGAATGTCCTCAGCTCGTTTCGGTACGATTCGCTCACGATTGACACATGGTGCTCCCCTGTCGGAAGCAGCATCGCCCCTGTCGACTGGATTTCATTGTCGTCGATGAAAACCGTGTATTCGGGCTTTTCGGTCTGCTTCGCCTTCTTCTGCTTCTTTTTCGTCTGCTCTGTTTCCTTCGTCAGCACGGGGAGGTTCAGCTGTCTTGCGGGTTCCACCGAGAAATTCAGTTTTCCCTTGTCGATGAGGACGGCCTTCACTGTCGCTTCGATTTCTGCGTTCCCGAACGTCTCCGGCACCTGCTCCATGGCGAGCTGCAGGCGGAAGAACAGGTCCTTCTTGTCGCCTTTGGGGCTTACCGGAATTTTCTCTGAATAAGGGCTGTCCTTTATGTTGAATTCCGCCGTCAGCGGTATGTAGATGTTGAGCGAGAGCCTTCCGGGGATTGTCGCGTAGGAGATTCTCTTCCCTGAATATTCTGTCTTCTTCTCGCTGGGCTTTGGTTTCACGTCTTCGTAGAGGGAGTACGCCACCGAATTTCTCCACGCGGCGATTTCCTCTGGAATCTTCATGTTGATTTCGATTCCGCAGACATAAGTCATGTCCTCCGGCAGGTTTATGTGTATCGCGTCGTTGATTCCCGCCTTGAAGGTCACCGATTCCGTGACCTCGGAAAATTTGACGTCCCTGAGCCTTCCTATTTTGAAATCTTCGGCTGCGGTGGCCGCCGTCATGATGCACGCCATTGTCAATGCCGCAAGCGCGCGGCCTATCGAAAAATGCGCCAGTCCGAATTTGCTTTTGAGTCTTTCCATAAATCTTCATCCGATTTTTTTGGGAAAATTATAGTTTATGGAAATGCGAAAGTCCACAAATCCGCTATTTCACATACATCGCCGGGTCTTTGGGCGTGCCTCCCTCCCTTATCTCGAAGTGCAGGTGCGGTCCAGTCGCCATTCCCGTCTGCCCGACCTTGCCGATTGTCTCCCCGGTCTTCACCTTCTGTCTTTTCTTGACGAGGATTTTGGACATGTGTGCGTATGTGCTCGTCGTCTTCTCGTCGTCGTGTCTGATGATGACGTAGCTTCCGTAGACCGGGTTGTTGTTGGCTGCCTCTATGACTTCCCCGGATTTGCAGGCTAAAATGTCCGTCCCGGTCGGAGCCGCAAGGTCGATTCCCGCATGCAGTTTCCACTTTCCAGAAATCGGGCTTGTTCTGTAGCCGAATTTCGACGTGAGGACTTTGCGGCTCAAGGGAAGCACCATCTTGTCGCTTTCGCCGCCCTTCTGCGACTTGAAGAACGCGCTCGCCGTGGGGGACATGCTTTTTCCTGGGTGGTAAGAGAATTTCTTTCCGTTCACCTCGACTTTCTTCACGGTGGAGGCGGCCTGCTTTGCTTCGCTCTGTCTCGCAGGGGAGGATTTTTTTTCAGTCTGTCCAATATGTTCTTTCTTTTCCTTTTCTTCTTTTTTTTGTTGCGTCTTTGCCGCCTTCGCTTCATCCTCTTTCGCCTTCGCGCTGTTGGTTTCCGTTTCGTATTCCTTGCTCAGCAGAATCTCGAAGTCCGTGGTGGGGTTCTCCGGAAGGTAAATTCCCTGAAAAACCGGAAGGATGAGCTTCATGCCGGGCTTGAGCGAGTCGGGGGATGCGATTCCGTTTATCGACGCGAGCGTTCCCTGTAGTTGGTCCAGGCTGGAGGCAATCTGGTTGAAGCCGTTGCCGTTCTTCAAATCTTCCGCCTTGAGGGTGTAGGTGTAGTAGAGCATCTCTTCTGGATATTCGTCCTTCTTTATGTTCTTGTTCGCCTTTTCGATTTCCTGTTCGTATTTCTGGAATTTTGAGTTGTTTTCCTTTGCCTTTTTTTTCTCTTCGTCGGACGCTCCGTTCGGTGCGTAGACGACTCTGTTGTTCGCAAGCTCGCCTGCGTCCGTCAGTTTCTTGTAGTTGCTGATTGACTCTTCGACTACGTTTTTCGAGATTATCGACAGGGGGGAATCGTCTTCTGCGTGGAATCCAAGAGAAGCCGCTGAAAGCAAGAGTGCCGATAGGAGTTTTCTTGTTGAATTTTTCATCTGTGTGTTTTTTCAGTTTGACTTCGCTTTTTTGAATCCGAACGAAATCACGCCGTAGAGGGCGATTGTGGCGATGATTGTCGGAATGGCGAGAATCCTGTTTCCGTCAAGCACGAATTTGACGCAGAGAGCGATTCCCAATGCGACAACGGCCGCCTTCGAGAGTCCGAGCGTGAACTTCCTGATTCCTGATTCTGTTATCTTCTTCACGCAGACGAAGACCGCCGCCGCGACCAGCGCGGAGAGCACCGCTATGGTGTAGATTCTTGGGGCTTCCGTGGCGAACTTCCAGAGCGGGAAGACGAATGCGGCTCCCAGTGCGGCGCACGCGACCACGAGAGCGATTATCTTGCCGAATGTGTTGAAAAGGTTTCCGTATCCTTCGACTATTTTTTTTATCATGCAGGAAGTTTAATGTATGGAAAGACAAAAAAAAAGCCTCAAGAAACCGAGACTGTTGAAAACGGTTTCTTGAGGCTCCCATCGCAATTGCGGCTGATTATGCCTCTGCGATTGCTGCCGCTGGGCACTCCGAAGCGCATGTTCCGCAGCTGACGCATTTTGTAGCGTCGATTTCGCGGTGTCCGTCGTTCTCGGAGATTGCTCCGACCGGGCAGTCAGGCTCGCAAGTTCCACAGTTCACGCATGTTCCAGCGTCGATTTTGTATGCCATATCTAGTACCTCTCTAAATTTGGTTTGAACTAATTTAACATCAGATTTTCCCAAAAACAAGAAGACGGAATACGAATTAGTCATTGCTAACAGATGTTCTGAAAAAAAATGCAAAAAAAAATAAAAAAATTTAAAAAAGTTGTTGACGAAAAAAATCTGCTGTGCTAATATCATATTCATCACCGCAATACAGCGATGACAACTTACAAAATAAGTTCCTTATTCCCCGATTGTGTAATGGTAGCACCTCAGATTCTGGTTCTGATTGTGGGGGTTCGAATCCTCCTTGGGGAACTAAAACAAGTGAGTAGCTTGTTAATTTTGATTGATTGGTCCCTTCGAATATCGGTTTAGTTCGCCGCCCTCTCAAGGCGGAGAGATGGGTTCGACTCCCGTAGGGACCGCTTCTACACCCGATTCTTTTTGAGTCGGGTTTTTTTTGTCCTCTTTTTATTTGCGTTTTCTTCCTTGCCACTTTTTTGTAAAAAAATGAATTAAATTCACATTAATCGTACATTGAAAACTGACATTTTCGGAAAGTTGTATTAAAATAATCAAAGAGTTTGCAGATGGATTTGTGAACGGTTGGAAAATGGTGCAAGGATGCATAAAAAAGTTGGAAATATTTTAATTTTTACATTTTTTTTGTTTTTTTTCATTCCGAGTGCCTTTTCCTCGGCTTTCATTTTTGATGAGGACGCTTTCCTGTCCGCCAAGAATTTCAAAATCCATTCGAATTCACAAAATCCCACTGTCCATCTGGTCGATTTCGACGACGATGACGGCTCTTCCGCTTCGGACAAGGTCGATCCCGACGAGGAGAACATGTTCGACGACGACAAGGTTGATCCTGACGATATGGAGGAGGAGCCTGGCGGAGAGGATGACAGCCCTGAGGGTGATTATTCGGGGGAGAAAACAGAAGACGAAGGGGAGCCTGAGAAGGAGGACCCCGACGAGGCTGCCGAAGACGAATCAGGTGAAGAGCCGGAGACTCCTGAAGAGGAAGGTGAGTCCGACTGCCCTGGAAATTCCGTGGCTTTCTGCCTTGGTCTTTCGTCGATTCCCGAAAGCTACTTCGGAACGACTTTTTCGCTTGACGGCTCGTACAGGAACTATTTCAGGTATCCGGTATATTGGCTTTGCGGAGGGGGAATCGGCAGGGGAAGCCCCAACGGGGATTACCCCTATACATACCAGGTCGGCGGAGACAACCTCGCGGCGCCGAGTTTCTACTCGACATGCACTTATGGTGGGGCCGGGCTTGTGTACAACAACGTCGAGAAAGGATTCTCAGTCTTTTCGGAATTCGTGATGGGCTTGAGCTTGAGGATTTTGTACAACGGAAGCATAAAGCACGCCCACAGCGGGAAACTTTACCCAAGCGTTTTCGGGGATTTTTCCGTGGGCGGCTCTTGGCGTTGGCTCAGGGCGTCTTTGGGCGTCCAGTACGATACGAACTGGAATTTCGTCTTTGGAGGGAAAATCGGGGTGGCGATTCCGATAGAGATGTTCAAAAAGTTGAAGAAGCAGCAATGAAAAGGTTTTGTGTGGTCGCCATATTCTCATTTTTTCTCGTCGCATTGTGCTCCTGCGGAAACAGCGTCCAGGACATGGTGGACCAGTATAACGAGGGGTTTACGACCGCATACACCACGGTCAGCAACCAGGAGGAGGATGAGGTTCTTGAGCCGGGGGACGAGGGATTTGTTCCCTCGAAGATGCTTTTGGAGGAATATTTCGTATGGGAGGATTCTACGTTGACTTTGTCCGCTCCGTCGGGATGTGTGACTGTCAATTGGGTCATAACTGATCCGGACGATGAAGATTCCGTTGTTGAGTTTTATCCCTTTGGTTATGAGAATGGGGTTTCAAAATATAAAGTATGGCGAGGAGCGTTGCTTCAGATTTATATTCCTGATTCGGGACTCGAATCGAACAAGGTTTATGAAGTTACCTTGACCGTCACTGACAAGGAGGGGAGCGAGTATAAGGATGTTGCGGCGATAGTCGTTTACAAGCACTTGTATTACTAGCGTTTTGTGGTTGCGCATTTTGAATCACATTTTTTACTTTGTATTTTATTTTTACCATGTGGAGGAAAACATGAAAAAATTCAAAAGACTTGCAGTGGCTGTGGCCGCTCTTGTGTCCATGTTTTTTGCCGGGTGTTCCAATTTGGAATCTGGCGATGCGACCGTGAGCGGAGACAACAGTGTAAAAGACTCTAAGCAGATTACGCTTACGGCGCGCGCCGATGAGAATGTTGTTAGGTTCCCTTCGGCTTCGGAATCATCCCGTACCATTTTGCCAGAAAGTATCGATGGAGACACTTTGGACTTCTTCCTTGCCTACAAGACGTTGAAAGAAACTACATGGACGGTGAAAAGCACGACTTTTGTTGCAAGTGCGGATGACAAAACTGTTGGAACCGTACAGGAGACATTCGAATTGAATTCGTATGAATTCAAGTTGTATGCTGTTCCGGCAGGTGTAATAGCTGCGGCCACTGATTTGGCAGAGAGTACCGTAAAAGCTGCCGCTGCGCTTGCGGGCTATGCGACCGCCGATTTGAGGTACAATACCACCGTCGCGTTTACCCTGACTGCGAACAATATGGATGGACAGGGATCTCTGGAGATTGCAATCAAGACTGTGCCGGAATTTTTAATCCCCGATGGATTCACTGTGACGGCAGGTCTGTATGACTATGATACGAGTTCGACTCTTGTGTATCCTACGACATCTCCTGTACCTATCACTGTTACAGCAGATGGTGTTGTTGACGACACTACCTCGTTCAGCGTCGCAACATCTATGATTGACGCAGGCTCGTACAACTTGGTTGTTACATTGACGAATACTAATGTCACGCCAAACAAATCTTATAAATTTTCTGAGAAGGTCATTGTTCTTACAAATCAGAAGACGGCGGGAACGGTTTGGATTCGAGACATAATCGATTATCCTCCTACACAACCAGCTGACTTTATCGCTGGCTTTACAGATCCGACAAGTTCCGACAGCACCTATTACACTGTCGAATTCGCTTGGACTGATACGTCAGACTGTGAGACGGGATTCGAACTTGAAATCATGAAGGTTGATGACAAGTCTGCGACACTCCTTTATCCGTTAATGCCTACGACTGATGATGAATGGGGTGATTCTGCGAAAACCAAGGGTCTCGCCAAGGATTTCAACGCTGCGATTACAACGACAAGCCCTTCTCAGTGGGATGATATCACAGATGCGGATGTTCTCCTTTTGAACAAAACGAATCTCTCTACATGTCCATTGTTCGTTTCTTACAGCGGAGCTACTAGTGACAGTGTCGGTTCTCTCAACATGAACCAAAGCCATCTCAAGATGCTTCTTCCTATGGAGCACAGGTTCGTCGCGAGAATCCGCGCTGTCAATGATGTCGGATCGTCTGATTACACATATCTTGACCTCCACAAGACTCCTGTCGCGCCTGCAACATACGCCGCTACTGCCGGTTGTACAAAGGATGATTCGATAACGGTTGGTGCTAATACGTTTAAAGCGACTCAGACAAATACTTCATATGTTCTTACAATGAAGAATTTTGATGACGATGTCGTGACAATGAACCGCTATAAAATCACATACAACCTCAATGGGGGAACGTATGCAGATGCCGACGGTACTTTGACGGCTGCAAAAAACATGCCTGCGAAAGTTTTGTATGAAAGCCAGCACAATGCAGACGCAACGACAGCTGCCGTAAGCACATCGAAGGTTGCCATCGTGCATCCTAACTCTGTAAAGGCCGATGCTTCCGCTACTCCTGCTATAACAGGAGTTACAGGTACCGCTAATGACTATGTCGATACGACAGGAACGGCCCAGACTGGTGTGCATCTTGAGTTGAAGGATGCGGATGGTTCGTATTGGTTGACATGGATGAATGGCGACATAAACGGAACAGAGTATGCGACTGATGCGGCTTCCGATCCTGCCGACTATACTCCTCCTTTGTACACAGGGTATAAGAATCTTTCTCTCATAGCGAAATTCAATACTACAAAGACTGTTGATATCGCTGTGAATTTCACAGATATGCGCCGATACGAGTTGAATAAAGGTTTCATCACTGTCGCGCTCAAGTCTGGTGTGACTGACAAGACTTCGGATTACATCACCGATACGTGCACTTTGTATGATGAAACTGCAGGTGCTGGCGTTGGAACTACCGACTCGATTATCACACTTGCTGACGCAGGTAATCTGTTGAGCATAAGCGATGTTATTGACGGAATTGTTCTTTCGTTGAATTCGAACGCAAAATACACTAACGACGGCGGAACTGATGTTGCCATAAAGTATGACAAGTTGCATTTGACTATCACACGTCTTTCCGACAATACCATCAAATATGACAACGATGCGACAAGCGGTACATTCAACGTCTCGTTGAAAAACTATTTGACAGGCAAGTATATGTTTACAATATCTGCTACAAAGGGAACTTATTCATATCAGATTACTCAAACTGTTCGTATTTCACAGTGATTTTAATCTAGTGTGAGTTTTTCCAGATGCGCCGCTTCCGTTCGTTCGGTTGCGGCGCATTTTTTTCCATACTCCATTATTTCCCGCCAGTTTGATATAATTGCTGTCCTATGAACATAAATCCTGTTTCGGGCGAGAAAATCGTCATCCGCGGTGCGCGCGAGCACAACCTCAAGAACATTGATTTGGACATTCCGAGAAACAAACTCGTGGTGATTTCGGGACTTTCTGGGTCTGGAAAGTCGTCGCTGGCGTTCGACACTCTCTTCGCGGAAGGGCAGCGGCGGTACATGGAAAGCCTTTCGAGCTACGCGAGGCAGTTTTTGGGCAGCATGGACAAGCCCGACGTGGACTTGATCGAGGGGCTTTCCCCAGCGATTTCGATAGAACAGAAGACGACTCACAGGAATCCGCGCTCCACTGTCGGAACCGTCACCGAAATCTACGACTACTACAGGCTGATTTTCTCCCGGATTGGAAAAGCGCACTGCCCGAAGTGCGGGCGCGAGATAAACGAGCAGTCTGACGACCAGATAATCGACACGATAATGTCTTGGGGCGAGGGGACGAGAGTCTCGATTCTCGCGCCGGTCATACACGGAAAGAAGGGCGAGCACCAGAAGGTCATCGAGGACGCGAAGAAGTCCGGTTTCGTTCGTGCGAGGATTGACGGTCTGATGGTGGATTTGGACGATTCGATAAAGCTCGACAAGCAGAAGAAGCATTCGATAGAGATTGTCGTGGACAGGATTGCGATAAAGGGCGATTCCCGGAAAAGGCTTGCAGAGAGCGTGGAGACAGCCCTTTCGTCGGCGAACGGGATAATCGTCGTCCTGAAGCGTGTGGAAGATTCGTCGGAGAGGGGCTATCACGAGGACGAGGTGTTCTTCTCCCAGCACAACGCTTGCCCGGACTGCGGAATATCGATTCCAGAGCTCCAGCCGCGACTCTTCTCGTTCAACAATCCGTTCGGAGCCTGCCCTGAATGCACGGGAATCGGAGAGAAGATGGAGTGGGACGAGAGGAAAATTCTCCCGGACGATTCCCTTAGCTTCAACGAGGGCGCGTTCCCGTTCTTCAATCCCGATTCTGAGTGGAATTCCGCCATGTTCACCGCGATTTCCGAGACGTTCGGCTTCTCTTTGGACACTCCTGTGCGCGATTTGACTGACGAGCAGAAGCGTGTCCTCTGGAACGGCGATGGAAGGAACATCCACTGGGTTTACAAGAAGCAGAGCGGCGAAGGAATGTCGGAATACAACAGGCCGTGGGTCGGAATCTGGAACGAGATGAAGAGGCGGCACAACGAGGCGTGGGGCGAGGCGCAGCGTGTGAAGATGGAAGAGAAGTATATGTCCGTCTCGGAATGCACCGGCTGCCACGGAAAAAGGCTCAGGCCGGAGGCGTTGGGCGTGACCGTCGGCGGAAAGAACATCGTTGATTTGTGCTCCCTTTCAGTCTCCGAGTCGATTGAATTCTTCAAGAACCTTTCTCTTTCCGAAACAGAGCGTCTCATCGCTTCCCAGGTTTTGAAGGAGATAAACGCGAGGCTCAGCTTCCTGAACAATGTCGGACTCGACTATCTCACGCTCGACCGGGCCGCCGGCACTCTTTCGGGCGGCGAGGCGCAGAGAATCAGGCTGGCGACGCAAATCGGCTCCGGGCTTACGGGCGTGATGTACATTCTGGACGAGCCTTCGATAGGACTCCACCAGAGGGACAACCAGCGGCTCATCGACACTTTGCTCTATCTCCGGAACCTTGGGAATTCGGTAATCGTCGTGGAGCATGACGAGCAGACGCTCAGAACCGCGGATTGGCTGGTGGACATCGGGCCTGGAGCCGGAGTGCACGGCGGAAACGTGGTCGCCTCTGGAACGCCTGAGCAGGTGATGCAGGTGGAGGAGAGCGTGACCGGGCGGTTCCTTTCCGGGAAGCTCAAGATGGAGATTCCTTCGGAGAGGAGAAAGGGCAACGGAAAATTCATAAGCATAAACGGAGTCCGTGAGCACAACCTCAAGAACATCTCTGTGAAGATTCCGCTCGGCGCGTTCACCTGCATAACAGGCGTATCGGGTTCGGGAAAGTCGACTCTGCTTTCGGACGTGTTCTATCCGGCAGTTTCCAACAGGCTCATGAAGACCGACTATCCTGTCGGCGATTTCGACGGAATCGACGGAATCGAAGGCATCGACAAGGTGATAAACATCGACCAAAGCCCAATCGGGCGCACTCCAAGGAGCAATCCCGTCACATACGCAGGCGTTTTCGATTCGATAAGGGAACTCTACGCTTCTCTTCCTGATTCAAAAGCGAGGGGCTACAAGGGCGGAAGGTTCTCGTTCAACGTGAAGGGCGGTCGCTGCGAGAAGTGCCAGGGTGCGGGAACGCTCACAATCGAGATGAACTTTCTGCCGGACGTTTTCATCCAGTGCGACGTATGCCACGGAAAGCGGTTCAACCAGGAGACTCTGGACGTTCTCTACAAGGGAAAGTCGATTTCGGACGTTCTTGAAATGACGATAGAGGAGGCCTGCGACTTCTTCGACTCGATTCCGCACATCTACAGGAAGCTTTCGACGCTAAAGTCCGTGGGGCTTGGCTACATAAAGCTCGGACAGAACGCGTTGACTCTTTCTGGGGGCGAGGCGCAGCGCGTGAAGCTCGCCACTGAACTTGCCCGGCCTTCCACCGGAAAGACTCTCTACATTCTGGACGAGCCTACGACCGGCCTCCACTTCGCGGACGTGAAAATCCTCATGGAAGTGATTCAGCGGCTTGTGGACAAGGGGAACACGGTCGTGATGATAGAACACAACCTGGACGTGATAAAGCAGGCCGACTACATAATTGACTTGGGGCCGGACGGCGGATTCCGCGGAGGCACCGTCGTGGACACCGGCACCCCGGAGGAAATCGCCGAGAGGGCCGACGAGACTGGTTCCTTCACTGGAAAATTCCTTCGATAAATAGGAGAGATGCCGGATTCGGGATTTTTTCCGCCTGCCGTCTTGAGAAATGAAAGTGAAGAAGTTTTTTTCCGCGCCGTTTTTGTTTTTTCTCTTGAGCCTTGCCTCGATTGCTTTCTCCGCAGAGAAGTCCGTCATAAAAATCGAGTCCGCCCAAAAGTCCGAGTACAAGAAGGACGAGGAGAACGGTTCCGACACGATTGTGCTTACGGGCGACGTGAAGGTGAGCGTCGCGAGCGGCTCCAAGACGACCACGATAAAGGCCGACAAAATCAACTACAACCGCGGGAACGACATGATTTACGCAGAGGGGAACGTTGAACTCGACCAGTCTTCCGGGGGGACGAGCGGAGGGGAGACCGTCACGGCCGATTCCCTTCTGTTCAACACCGTCACCCTTGAGGGAATCTTCGACAACGGACGTGCTGTCCAGACTTCGAGCGACGCCCTGAACCTGCCGAGCGGCTCCAAGCTCATAGTCGCTTCTGAGATGTTCGGGCGCGACTCGGGCGGCACGATAGCGTTCAAGTCCGGGAACCTCACTTTCTGCGACGACGAGGACCCGCACTGGAGAATCAAGGCTTCGAGGATTTGGCTTTTGCCGGGCGGTGAATTCGCTTTCCTTAACGCCGTCTTGTACGTTGGCCGTGTCCCGCTTCTGTGGCTGCCGGCCTTCTACTACCCCAAGGACGAGCTGATTTTCAACCCGTCTTTCGGCTACAAGTCCCGCACCGGCTACTTCTTCAACACGACGACTTATCTTTACGGAAGAAAGTCCGCAGACTCGTCCTCGTCAAGCAGCGACGACGACGACGACAAAATCAACTTCTTCAGCCTGATGAACACGAGTTCCATGAAGGAGCAGGTGAGGGAGGGCTTGGTCCTTCACAACCTTGACGAGGACTTCAAGGGCGACACGAGCCACTACGTCAAAATCATGGCGGACTACTACGAGAACCTCGGAATAATGACCGGAATCGACGCGAACGTTGTCCCCGGTTCCTATCTGACCTCCCTCGTGGCGAACGTGGAGCTGGGCTTCTCAAACACAGTCTTCAAGAACAATTCGGTCTACACTCCGTTCAACGCTTTGGGCGACAAGGTTTCCGACTCGTCCAACTTCATGGGCTTCGACGCTCCGTTCAGGTACCAGGCGAACTTGAAGATGACATTCGCGAAACCGTTCACGCTCAACATCAGCATGCCAATCTATTCCGATCCGTATTTCGACTACGACTTCAACAACCGCGCGGAATCGATGGACTGGATCGGCTACGCCATGAACGGAGGAAAGACAAGCGAGGACGATGACGAGGACGTGACGGAGATTTCAAGCTTCACATGGAATTTGAATGGAAGCTACAAGATTCCGCTTCCTGCTGCCGTCAGTCCTTACGTTTCTAGCCTTTCTGTCTCAAGTTTCTCTTCGTCCGTGGCCTATTCCTCCAAGGCCGCCACGCTCACTGACAGGGACGAGTACGCCGACGATTCCGCATGGGCGACGTACACTCCAGCCAGAAAATTCTACTATCCCTCGCAGGTGAACCCGTTCAAGTCGACGCTTTCAATATCGGGAACCATCTTCAAGTATCCGGCCGATTCTTCGTCGTCAAAAGCGAAAAGTGCGGCTTCACTCGTGAAAATCGACGAATTCAAGACGGAGGAGGAGCTTTTGAAGGAGAAGGAGGAGGCCGAGAAGAAAGCCGAGGAGGAGAGGCTCGCTTCCTTGACTCCGGAGCAGAGGAAGGCTGAAGAGGAGAAGAAGAAAGGTGAGAAGAGTGATGGGGAATCCGAATCGAAGGTCGTTTTCGATGAGTCTGTCCTTCCGTCGCTTTCTGTCTCCGTCCCTTCCGTGAAATCCGTGGGAGATTTGACATACACTCTCGGCTACACCGTCACCCCCGATTTCACGTCCCAGTTCTCCTATTCGTCGACCGCTCTGGAAACTCCTGAGGACTTCTCGTGGAGCGACATGCAGTCGACGTACATAAACGTGAAGTCCCCCGCGACACTCTCAAGCACCCTCGGCTACAAGGGCGGATTCTTCTCGCTGACCGACAGCCTCACGTTCTCGCCTGTGTACCAGAGGCATCCGTACTTGAAGTCCGCCGAAGTCGACGAGAACGGAAACGAAAGCACATCCAACGGCGGCTACACCGAAGCCTCCAAGCTTTCGATAAAGAAGACCGACTACAACGCGCGGAAGCTCGACCTGTCAAGCACGAACACGGCGACGATAAAGCCTTTCTACTACACCGACCACTTTTCTGGAACGTCGCTCGCGTGGAATTCCACGATGAAGCTTGTGGACACGGAATTCCTCTCCGACGAGTACACGAGCGACGACGACGACCCCGAATGGGAGTACCACGTCTTCGACTTTTGGGACAAGGACGAATTCACGACCCACAGCCTCACGGGAACTTTCGCGGCTTCCGAACTGGACGGAAAGCTCACCCAGAGCCTGGCGTTGACGTCCACGCTTCCTCCCCGCTACAAATCGTACACGGGAACGCTCACTCTTGGATTCCCCTGCGTCACGCTCACGACATCGGGCGGAATAAAGGAGAACGAGACCGAGCAGACAGAGTCGAACGCCGACACCTGGGAGAAGTGGATAAAGCAGGATTTTTCGGAATCGCTTTCCGTGTCGCTCTTCGACAGCAAACTGAAAATCTCGCAGTCCTACGCCTTCGACTTCGAGGAATGGGACCACGAGTCGTTCAAGGCCTCTGTTTCCGGCTACGGCGCGCAGCTCTCCTATGTCGCGAGCTATGTTTCCGGGTACTATTTCAACGTGGCCACGGACGACGACGGCAACGTCATCTCAAGGCGCGGCTGGAAGGCGAATTCCAGCGACGAGAAGAAATTCCAGCCGTACTCGATGACCCTCTCCTACACGAAGCCGAGCGCGACGTACAAATACTGGTCCGACAGGGTCTCTTTCGCGCCGACCTTGACAACCAGCGTCGTCTACGATTTTCTCCGTCCCACGAGCAGCTATTTCAGCTTCAAGCCGGGACTCACGTTCAAGATAAACAATTTCCTCGACGTTTCTTTCAGCGCGGAGACGAAGAACAGCGTCATCTACAGGTACTTCTGCACTGCGGAGAACTACGAGTACTATTACGCGGGAAAGGGCGAGAGAAGCTGGTTCAAGGACCTCCTCGACTCGTTCAGGTTCGACGACAAGGAAAAGCGCGAGTCCAGCGCGTTCAAGATGAAGACCGTAAGCCTTTCCGTGACCCACGACCTTGACGACTGGGACTTGAATTTTTCCATGTCGGTCTCTCCGACCCTCATTTCCGAGACGGACGGGACGAAGAGCTACGACTTCAGTCCGGAGATTTCCCTGAGCATCGCTTGGAGACCGCTTTCGAGCATGAAGACGGAACTCAAGTACGAGCTTGACGACACTACGAAGGAGAGCGTCTGGGAGTTGAACCCGTCCGATTAGGCCTGTTGATTTCACTTTTGTTAATTGTGAATTGTCGCTTCTTAGGGTAGAATTGGAGACAGATGGAAAAAGAATTTACGATTGTCCTGTCGGACGGCGATGTCCTTTCGAATGTCTGCGGGACGAATGATTGCAATTTGAAGCTCGTGGAGGAGTATCTTGGGACTCCCGTCTACACGAAGGGAAACGAGCTTTCTATAGAGAACGATGATGCCGAGGTGCAGCAGAAATTCAAATTCATAATAGACAGAATCACCGACGAGATAGCGGAGAGCGGCGCGTGCCCTCTCGATTTGGTCGAATCTATTTTGAACACGGGTTTTGTCGGTTGGGAGAAGTCGCCTTCATCTTCGTCTTCCAGGAATTTCAACGCGGGGGAGGCAGCCATTCAGATTCCCGGAGGAACGCACAAGGTCTACCCAAAGACGAAGAACCAGTCCGTCCTCGTCAAAGAATTCAGGAAGAACGACTTGGTGTTCGCTGTCGGTCCCGCCGGTTCGGGAAAGACTTTTTTGGCGGTCGCGGAGGCCCTTCGCCTAGTGCTCTCCAAAAAGGTCAATTCCATAATCCTCACCCGCCCAATCGTCGAGGCTGGCGAGAGCCTGGGCTTTTTGCCCGGAACCCTGGAGGAGAAGATAAACCCGTACCTGCGTCCGCTCTATGATTCGATGGGAGCCTGCATACCGCGCGAGATGGTGCAGAAGCTTACGGAGAACGGAGTCATAGAGATTGCGCCTCTCGCCTACATGAGGGGGCGCACGCTTTCGAACTGCGCCGTCATTCTCGACGAGGCGCAGAACACCACGACGGAGCAGATGAAGATGTTCCTCACCCGGATGGGAGAGAACTCCAAGATGTTCATAACAGGAGATTCCACGCAGATAGATTTGCCGAGACGCGCGAAGTCGGGGCTTCTTCATGCGTTGAAGATATTGAGGGGGATTCCCGAAATCAGCATTGTCGAACTCGACGACACGGACGTTGTGAGGTCGGCATTGGTGAGGAAGATTGTGCGCGCTTACGAAATCGACTCGGAAAGGGAAGAGTCGAAAATGGCGCGCCAGTCGGATTTTTAAAAAGGAGTTGGAAAAAATGTCTGAGAACGAAGAGAAAAGTGCGCTCGCATTTCCGTCCGGTGAAAACGCTGGGCACGAGACGGGCTTGCAAATCGAAGAGAAGCCGGGTTCAAACGGTGTCTTCAAGGATTTTTTGGAATTCCTCAAACGCGACTGGGGAAGGATTCTGCTCGGAATTGCCGTGTTCGCCGCGGTTTCCGCTGTCGTGTATTTCAGCGCGAACACGACCGACTCGCTGTCGGCTTATGCCGCCGAGGAGTACGAGGTCGGACAGTGCTCCGACAAGACCGTGATAGCCACTAAGACGATGAAGGCCACGGCCGCGTACCCGGTCGAAATCGAGGAGGGCGAGAAGATAATAAAGAAGGGCTTCCCGATAACGGAGGAGGGGCTTTTGAAGCTCCGTAAGCTCTCCGATGTCCCTGTCACAATCGACTACCGCACAATCGGGAACAGCATCTTTTTCTTGGTCCTTATCGGCGCGTTGTGGATAATCCTGTTCAGCCCGGTCATACTCGGACGCAGGGTCGAGATGAAGGAGCTGGTGCTCGAATCGCTTCTTTTCATAATGGCGTTCTGCATAACGGCTTTCGCGTACAAATCGCTGATTTTCCAGTCCGAGTACAGAATAGCGGTCGTCATCACTTCGACTTTGAGCGTGTTCCTGGTCGCCATACTGTTCGGCCAGCTTTCCGCGTTCCTGTACACGTTCGTTCTTGCGGCGGGCATCTTCGCGGCGACGAATTTCCAGACCGTGCCGTTCATTTTCACGCTGGCCACTGGACTTTCGGCCGCCAGAATCGTAAGGAAAATATCGAAGAGAATCGACATCGTTTTCGCTTCCATCTTGCAGGCGTTCCTCTCCGTCGTCTTCATGTTGGTGCTGAAGGTGATTTTCAACGACGATTTCAAGGACTGCTTCCTCGTCCTTCCGGGCGTGGCCGTGAACGCTTTCGTCTCTGGAATCTTCGTGCTCGGCCTTCTCACTCCGCTTGAGAACCTCATGAACACGGCTTCAGTGTTCAGGCTCATGGACTTGAACAGCGACACGAACACGGAAGTCCTCCAGAAAATGCAGATTTACGCGCTCGGAACGTACAGCCACAGCACGATGGTCGCACAGCTCGCGGAAGCCGCCTGCAAGAAAATCGGAGCGAACGCCCTTTTGGCGCGCGTCGCGTCTTTGTACCACGACATCGGAAAAATCGAGCAGCCGGAGTATTTCACGGAGAACCAGGAGGGCGAGACAAAGCACAAGCACGATTCCCTTAGTCCCGCGGTATCGGCTTCAATAATAAAGAGCCATGTGAAGAAGGGCGTGGACATCGCGAAAAAGCTCCATCTTCCCCGCCAGGTCATCGACATAATCGAAGAGCACCACGGAAACAGCCTCATAGCGTTCTTCTATGCCAAGGCCAAGGAGAGCGACCCGAACGTATCCGTCGAAGACTTCTCGTATTCCGGGCATCCGCCTGTTTCAAGGGAGAGCGCGGTCGTAATGCTCGCCGACACTGTGGAAGCGGCCTGCAGAAGCCTTGACAGCCCGACACCGGAGCGCATCGAGAAATTCATCCAGACGCTCATAGACGGAAAAATCAACGGGCACCAGCTCGACGACTGCGGATTGACGTTCGGGGAACTCACTCTCATAAAGAACGCTTTCGTGCAGATTCTGACAGGTCACTACCATTCGAGGATAAAGTATCCGAACCAGAAAGATCCGGACGAGCAGAAGAAAATGGAAGACAAGCGGGCCGGCGGTGAGACTCAGGCTCCCGAAAAAGCGGACGAATCAGACGGCGGAAAAGTTGAGCCAGCTTCGGATTCCGAGACATCAGGCGAGTCCATCGTCATCCACGAGAGCGATGCGGATGAAAATGGCGAAGAGGAATCGGAGTCTGATGCGATTGTCATTCAGGATAATTCGGCAGAGGCGGAACAGGATTCCGGCGACGGAGAAGAGCGCAAGCAGGAGATGTGATTTATGGAAGCTGCAGGCAGAAAAAACAGGATTCTCGTTTCGGTTCAGGAAGGGCTTGAGAAAAACGAATCCAACGCGTGGGTGTTCGATTTGGTCGAATCAGGAAAAATAGAGGGCTTCGAGGAGAAGGTTCTTGAGAAATTCGGCTACGACGGCGAGGAGGTTTCGATTCTCTTCTGCGACGACGAATTCATCCGCGAATTCAACAGGCGCGACAGGGGAATCGACTCCGCCACCGACATACTCGAATACGAGAACGGCGAAGAGTACGAGGACGAAGAGGGCGACTGGTACATCGCGGGCGACATGCTCATAAGCTTCGAGACTTTGCCGAAGAACGCGGAATATTTCGGTGTCGGGCAGAACGAAGAGTTGAAGAGGCTTCTCGTCCACGGAACGCTGCACCTGAACGGATACGACCACGGGGACGCGCATGTGGAGCCGGGCGTGGAGGTGACGGACGAGATGCTCAGGATGCAGGAGGACGCTCTCAAGGATTTCGGGGAAATCCGATTGATTTAGAGGAAACTCGGTTGCTAAAGAATTGAAAAAGGTGGGAAAAATGGGATTGTTCAGTTTCGGAAAAAAGAAGAAAGAGGAGGACGACCCCTCCGGTAAAGACAATGGAGAGGAGTTGACATCGATACTATCGGAAGAGAAGAAGGACATGATAAAGGGCATAGAGGATTTGTCCGAGACTTCTGTCAAAGAGGTCATGATTCCGAGAATCGATGTCGATTTTTTGTCTATCGACACACCGCAGGAGGAACTGCTGCAGAAAATCGCTTCGAGCGGGCATTCCCGCTTCCCTGTCTACAGCGAATCGATAGACAACGTGACGGGCGTTCTCTATGTGAAGGACATCATCAAGGCGTTCGCCAGGAAAGAGCGCGGCGTCGATTTGCAGAAGATAATCAGGAAGGCGTATTTCGTTCCAGAGTCCAAGAAGATAGACGGGCTCCTCCGCGAATTCAAGAGGAGGCACCTGCACATCGCCATTGCCATAGACGAGTACGGCGGAATATCGGGAATCGTATGCATGGAGGACATCATCGAAGAGATTGTGGGCGACATCCAGGACGAATTCGACCACGAGGGCGAGGAACTGAAACCGCTTGGAGGAAACGCATGGCTCTGCGACGCCAGGATGAACCTTGAGGATTTGAACGATGCGATAGAGTCCAACTTCCCGACGAAGGAATTCGACACGCTCGGAGGCTTCGTCCTTGACCTGTTCGCCCGCGTTCCGTCTGTCAACGAGAAAATCGAGTACGAGAATTTTGAATTCATGGTCCATTCAATGGAAGGTCATCGGGTAAATCAAATCAAAGTATTTAGGAAGACCGAGCAAAAAGTTGACGATAATGAACAATAAGGAAAAATTTTTTTTCAAACAGAGAGTCTAAAAATGAAGTTTAACGCAAAAATATTTTCGCTTGTCCTGTCCGGTTTGTTTTTTTCATCATCCGCGCTCTGGGCCGGCGCTCTTGAATCCTACAACATGGGATTGTCGAAGCAGAGCAGGGAAGATTATTACGGAGCTTCCGAGGATTTCCATCAGGCTCTGCAGGCGAATCCGTATTACGGGGACGCCTGGTTCCATCTTGCGGAAGTGACCTACTCGATAGGCGACTACAGTCTTGCGCTCACATATCTCGATTCCGCTGAAAAATACGCAAAAAGCAGAACCGAAATCCAGAACCTCAGGGGCATGGTCTACATCGCGCTTGGTCGCTTGCCTGAGGCGAAAAAGATTTTCAACGACATAATCAAGGCGAACCCGAACGATGTCGACGCAAGGTTCGGACTCGCGGAAATAGAACTCTATTCAGGCGGCTACTCAGGCGCGACCAGGCTCTATCAGGACGCGCTCAAGCGGCAGTCGACGAACAGGAAGGCTCTTCTTTCGCTCGCGCTCCTTTCCGCCGAGAACGGCAACTACGACGCCGCCCAGAACTACATAATGCAGGCGCTCAAGTACCATTCCGGCGACGCGGAGGTCCACTATCTCGCCTCGTACCTCGACGCGCGCCGCGGCGACTTGCAGAACGCTGAGAGAAAGGCTCGCGGAGCTGTCCAGATAAAGAAGGACTACACGAAGGCGTATGTCCTCCTCGCGAGCATACTCTATGCGCAGGGCAGGTACGACGACACTATAGACACTTGCGAGTACCTCATCTCGAAGAACAGGAAGACGGCCGAGGCTTGGTATTTGAAGGGGCTGTCGCAGGTGAAGAAGAACCAGCCGGAAGCTGCCATCACGACATGGAACAACGCCCTTTTCGACAATCCACAGGACGAAATCATGAGGGCGGCGTTGGAGATTCTCGTCGTCAAGACGTACTCGCTTGAGGATTCTAGGCGGAACAAGTGGGCGGACTACCACATAAAGAAGGCGCGCGACTACAAGAAGACGTTCATGGGCGAGGAGGCCCGATACGAATACCAGCGCGCGTTGAAAATCGCCCCATACAACTCGACTGTGAGGGCTGAATTCGCCGATTTGATTTCAAAGTCCGGCTTGAACGAGCTTTACTTGAACCAGCTCAAATTCATAAAGAGCATCAAGAATCCAAACGAGAAGAAGAACCAGTACCAGGAGAACAAAATCAACGACACAATCGAGGCATACGATTCGCTCATGAAGTATTCCCTCGCTTCCGAATGGAATGTCGATCCGTTCTATCTGGACAAAATCAGATGGAATGTCGGAGTCTTCTATAAAAATTCCACTTCCCACCTCATCCATCCAGAAGCCGAGGTCGTGGCAGCCGGCATGGTTTCCGACATCTTCGGAGGTGTCGCGACGACATCCGTTTCCGTCCTCGACTCTTCCGTGAGCGGATACGGCGAGGCTTACAGACTTGCAAGGCAGCGGAACCTCGACTATTTCTCCCTCATAACGATAGACGAGACGGACAGGGAGATTTCAATGGACGTCGTGGTCTATTCTGGGCGTACAGGAACGGAGACGACACGGTTCAGCTATTTCAGGACGGGCAACGACAAATTCGCTTCGATTCTAAGGGGATTCAGGCGGGATTTGCTCAACATGCTCCCCGTCAGGGGGAAAATCATCCAGAGGAGCGTCAACGACTTGCTCGTGGATTTGGGTTTTGTTGAAGGAATGAAGGAAGGGGCGGTGCTCGATGTCATCAAGGCTGGAAAAATCCAGACGGCGGATTCTGGGCGAGGTGTAAAATTCGACGAAAAGGATTTGCTCGGAACGATAACGATAACGAGAGTCGGCGAGGAAATCTCGTTGGGAACGCTCAAGCAGAACGGTTTCTATGACAAGGTGAACATCGGCGACGAGCTTCTGGTGCGCTCCCTTCCGAATTCGAAGGGCACGAACGACGGCAACATATCGGACACGGCTCCAGCGGCTGGCGAGAACGGCGGAAGAATCCTTCCCGACGATGCCGACAAGAAGAAACTCAACGCGGACGAGCTTGGACTCGTGAAAACGCCGCTCGTCCTCGATTTGATTCGGGATATAAAATAGACCTGTTCGGAGGAAGTCATGTTTGTTTCAGTTGTTTTGGATCCGGGTGGAATGGATTCGGCGAAGGCTATGGCGACGATACTCGCTCGATACAGTTTCAAGAAAATTCAGAGGGCGTGCTGGGAATGCATGAACATAAACGAAGCGCAGCTCGCCGCATTGAAGCGCGAAATCGATGGAGTCACCGATTATTATGACAAATTGCGCATATACCAGTTCCCTGTAAACACGAATTTTGCTATAACTGAACTTCTACACAAAAAATGGAGGCGGTGTGTTTTGGGAGCGTCTCCTGAAACTCAAAAAAAGGCTAAATAGACCTGTTCGTAAACTGGAGTTTACCAACAGGTTCAATGAAGTTCCCTCTAGCCTAAGAATAGAAATTTTTAACGGAGTCATAAGAAATGCTTGAAGAATTGAAAGAGCCGATTTCATCATTGAAAAAGGACATCAAGGGGGTTTGGGACAAACTCGACCCGGCGTCTATCGAAAAAAAGATAAAGGAGACGGAGGCTGTCACTCTCGCTGAAAATTTCTGGGACAATCCTGAGAAGGCTCAGAAGGTCATGAACGACTTGAAGCTCTTGAAGGGGCGGGTCGAGCCGTGGAAGGAATTGATGAATTCCGTCAGCGACATGGAGACCCTTTATGAGCTTGCCATGGACGAGGGCGATTCCGACGGCAGCCTTGAGGCGGAGCTACGCGAGAATCTGAGCGCGTCGCAGAAGAAATTCGAAGAGCAGAGCATATTGAACCTGCTTTCCGGCGAGGCGGACAAGAACGGATGCTTCTTGACGATTCATGCCGGCGCGGGCGGAACCGAGGCCTGCGACTGGGCGTACATGCTTTCGAGAATGTACATCAGATGGGCGGAGCGGCACGGATACAAGCTTGAGACTGTAGACCTGCAGGAAGACGAGGGCGGAATCAAGTCCACGACGATACAAATCGAGGGCGACTATGTGTACGGCCACCTAAAAGGAGAAGCCGGTGTCCACAGACTCGTAAGAATCAGCCCTTTCGACGCGAACGCGAGAAGGCACACTTCGTTCAGCTCCGTGTTCATCTTTCCAATCCTCGACGACACTATCGAAGTCAACATCAGGCCTGAGGATTTGCGCGTGGACACATACCGTTCGGGCGGAAAGGGAGGCCAGCACGTCAACAAGACCGATTCGGCAGTCCGCTTCACGCACCTTCCGACCGGAATTGTCGTGCAGTGCGATTCAGAGCGTTCCCAGATAATGAACAGGCAGACTTGTATGAATCTCCTCCGCGCGAAGCTGTACGCCTATTACGAAGAGCAGCGTCAGAAGGAGACCGCCAAATTCGGAGCTGAGAAGAAGGACATTTCGTGGGGAAACCAGATTCGCTCCTATGTCTTCCAGCCCTACACGATGGTAAAGGACAACAGGACGAAATTCTCTGTTGGCGATATACAGGCGGTGATGGACGGCGACATCGACCAGTTCATCGATTCGTTCCTTCAGGCGCAGTGGAAAGGACTCCCCCTTGGCGGTGACGACGACACTTCCGACGAAGACCTCTGATTCTTTCGTAAAAATCGATATAAAAAAGTTTCTCAGAAAACTAACCGTGTTTTTCTTGGCCTTGCTGATTCCCGTTTCGTTCGCCCATGCGGGCGATTGGGTTTTGGCGGGCGAAGCTTTCACGTCCAAAAAAAGCGATTCCTCCTCCGAAAGTCTGAAGAAGGCCTCGGAGGTGATTCCCCAGCTGATTCTCGAACAGATTTCACTCAATAAGACGCGCGTCATACCCGACAGCGAGCTTTTGGACAGGAAGTTGAATACTCTCCAGACAGAGCGGCTTTCCCTTTTTTTGGAGCTTGAGAAGGAAATCAAGACCCGCGACGCCCTCGTAATCTCTGAGAAAAAGCCGAAAAGCCTTGAGAAGAAGCTCGTCGAGGCGAACAAGAAAATCGCCGAAATCCAGGAAAAAATCGAAGCGAATTTGAAGGCTGCCGACGAGGAAATCGAGAAGATGGAGAGCGAATCTTCCGGTGAAAGGAAGATGGACGGCGAGGGGGCTGTCGGAAAAAAGGAATCTAAGGGGCCTTACGAATTTTTCAAGAAAGTCTTTCCGATGCACTTTTTCAGGCGGGACGAGAAAACGAAGGAGATTGTGAGCGAGGACATCGCCGTCTACAAGAATGACGTTTCCGCTTTGTTCAAGGCGAGCGAGGAAGCGGCGGCGCAGGGGAGGAAGAGCTATGCGTTCGGCAAGGAAGTGACGGCAGCGAAAATAAACGGGCTTTTGACCGGAACAATCGTCTCCTACGGCGAGTACATCGGAGTCACGGCCGAGATTTTCGTCTATCCCGGCGCGAAGTCGATAGGTGTCGTTTCGGAAGTCGGAAGCATGACGAATTTGGTTCCGCTCGCGAAAAGAATCCTTCAGGGAATGTCTCCGAAAATAGCGAACAACATGCCTGTTCTTTTGAGGTTCGACATAGACTCCGCCGATTCTGGAATGTCCGTCACGAACCCTGTCGTCACAATCGACGGCGTAGTCTCGAAAAACGCCGAGGACGCTCTCCTCGATTCTGGAATACACACGATTTCCGTCGAGGCACCCGGATTCGAGACCGCTTCCATAAGCTATTCGTTTACCGGGGATTCCGAATTTTCCGTTGTCGCCCGTCTTGTTCCGGTCGTTTCCGGCACGATGAACATAAGACTGAAGAAATTCAAGGACGGACTTTTCTACGCAGATGCCATAGAGTCGTCTCCGTTGAGCGTCGAAAGCCCGTATTCTCCGATAAGCGTCAACGGCAAGGACATTCTCGCTGTCTTTGAGGATTCCTCAACGAAGGAGCGTGCGTTCGTCTTTGTTCCGTTCGATTTGGCGACGGACGGAGGGGAACTACTCGTCAACGCGAAGACGTTCGACCGCGCGGACAACATCGACAGGCGGCGGCGCGAGATGTACATAGCGTACAGCGCGCTCATCTGCTCCCTGCCGTTCACGTTCTACAGCCTCGGAGAATTCGACTCCAGGAACAACGCCTACGCGATGGGAAGGGGCGACTACGACAACCTTTTGAAGTGGCAGAACATATCGAACATATCGCAGGTCGTGACGTTCGTCTGCGCAGGCTGGTTCGCGGTCGAGCTTGTGCGGTACTTGTTCGCAGCGAACAGGGTTCTTCCGGCTGCGGCGAAATCCGACAGGGACCGCGGGGCGTACATGCAGAAAATCGAGTCGCTCCGTGTGGAGGCTGCCAACAACGATGCCGAAGTGGAAGGCGCGGACACGGACGCTCCTGGCGATGTTGCCGTGGACGAGACTGAACCGAATTCGTCTAATAGTGTACAATAGAGCAAAGAGCAATATAGAGCAATGTGATTAAAAGTGGGGTTGTAAATGGCAAAAGTTTCTTTCTTTGGGAAAATCAAGAATCTATTCAAGCCGAAAAGCAAAATCAGCGAAGAGTTCTATGACGATTTGACGGACGTTCTCGTGGAGGGCGATATCGGAGCCAAGTTCGCGTTCGAGTTGTCCGAACGTCTCCGCGACGTGTGCGATTCAAAGAAAATCGAAGACGAGGGCGAAGTCAGGCTTGAGCTGAAAAAACTTCTCCTTCCGTATGCGAAATCGGTCTCGTTCGCGCCTGAAAAAGGAAAGGTCAACATATACATGATGCTCGGCGTGAACGGTGTCGGAAAGACCACTTCCGCAGCGAAAATCGCGAAACTCTACCGTGATTCCGGGGAGAGCGTCCTTCTTGCGGCGAGCGACACTTTCCGCGCGGCCGCCGAGGAGCAGCTTGAGATGCATGGCGAAAGGCTCGGAATCAGGGTCATCGCGCACCAGCATGGAACCGACCCCGCGGCCGTAGTTTTCGATGCCGCGGATTCCGCAAGGGCGGCGGGCGGCGCTCTCGTCATAGCCGACACCGCCGGGCGTCTCCACAACAAGGAGAACCTCGTCCGCGAACTCCAGAAAATCAACAAGATAGCCGCCCAGAAAGCCGACGAGGGCTGCTTCAAGAAACTCATCGTAATCGACGCGACGACAGGACAGAACGCGCTCCGCCAGGCCGAGGTCTTTTCCGAGGCTGTCGGTGTCGATGGAATCGTGCTTACTAAATACGACTCCACTGCGAGGGGCGGTGTCGCGTTCACAATCGGAAAGGAGCTTTCGCTTCCTGTCGCGTTCGTCTGCACCGGAGAGAAATACGAGGACATTCGGAGCTTCGACCCTGAAAAGTACACGAACGAATTCCTGGGTCTAGAAAATTGAGGAAAAAAACGTCCGTCGTTCTCGCTTGTCTCTTTTTCTCGGCCTTCGCCCTCTGTTGCGCGGAAAATTACGGGCGTGGGCTGTATTTCGACCTGTCTTTCGGAAACAGGTTCCTGCTTGATGACGGTTTTTCTTCCGTTAGCCGCTTCTCTTCCGTCTTGACGGCGCGCGAATCCGCTTTCAGACATGCATCGCGGCAAAAAGACGACGCAGGGGCTGTTGCCGACGATTTTCAGGAACCTTTGGTCGGCGAGGAGCAGGAGGCTGATTCCGAATTCTTCGATGGAAGCGGATTATTGGAGGCTCTGGACGGAAAGGACGAGAGGGGAATCCAGGAAGGCGACGAGCAGAAAGTCGAAATCCCGGAGTTCGTCTACTACGACAAGGACGGAGAAATCAGGCGGTTCACCTACGATGGCGAGCAGATGACGGCCAGAAAGAGGATTCTTGGATACGGGGACGACGGAGAGGAGCTTTTCCAGACAGAGATAGTTTCCGCATACGGAAAGAAAATCAAGAAGCGCGTTTTCGATGCGGATTCCAGGCTTGTCTCAAGCGAGTCGTTTTTGATTGGCTCTTCCGCGAAGGATTTCAGTCTGACGTCGAGCAGGTCGTATTCTTATGCGGAAGACTCGAAAATCCCCGAAAAAAGCTCCGAGGTCGACTACGCCAATCACACGGGCTTCGACAGCCAGTTCAACGAAAAGGGGCTTCTGCTCTCTCGTTTCGACTATTCGCTTCCGGAAGACGGTTCCGGCGGAGAGAGGACTCCGGTGAAGAGAGTCACCTTCGAATATGACGAGAGCGACAGGGTGGTAGTGGAGGAGAATTCCGTTTGGAGCGGCGGGGTCGAGTCGGTGAGGAAGATGGCCTACAAGTTCACGGATTTGAGCTCGGACCCGGATTTTGAATACTATGAGGACGGAGTACTGCGTCTTCGCAGGAATTTCGACGATGAGAAAAACTATTACGAGACAACATTCATGGAAGATGGATACTCCATTCTCGCCTATTTCGAGGACGGAGTGAAATTCTATGAGATTGTCTATTTGAACGGTGTGGAAGTCAGAAGGAAATACTATGATTTCGACTAGATTTTTTTGCAGGTGATTATGTTCAGCAAGTGGATTTTGTTCGTTTCAAGAAGGTTTTCTAAAGTTGACAGGCAGGGACGTTCCGCCGTCACCTCGATGCTGGCATCGCTTGGGATATGCTTCGGCGTGATGACGTTGATTACGGTCATAAGTGTCATGAACGGCTTCCAGATGAGCTTCATCGATTCGATAATGGAAGTCAGCTCGTACCATGTGCAGGTGTCGGGATTCGGAAAGGATGGCGAATCGTTGGAGCGGTTCAGGGAATACTGCATTCGCGACGACGAGATTCTGTCGTACGTTCCTTATCTTGAGGCTCAGTCGCTCGCCGTAGGGCGCAACGAGAAGCAGACGGCGGCTCTTCTCCGCGCGGTTCCCCCGACAGTGCGCGACGACGATTCCGGGTTCGCCTCGGAAGTGAGGATGTGGAGCGGAAATTTCGACTTGTCCAGTCCAGACTCCATCGTCCTCGGAAGCGACCTCGCCCACGCGCTCGGCGTCAGAATCGGGGGCGTCGTAAATTTGTGCGCGCTCTCCGGTGGAGCGGACGTTGACCTGTTCTCCTCCGACCGTGTTTTCACTGTCACTGGGATATTCAGGACGGGGTTCGCGGACATCAACTCGTCATACGCTTTCGTCAATTTCGACGACGGAAAGAGATACTTCGGCGAAAAAGCCGTTGAGAATCTCGTCTACGGTCTGAAAATCAGAGACAAGTACAAGGATGCGAGGGTAGTCTCCAGACTTCGGCAGGAATTCCCGAATCTGAAGGTGGAATCGTGGAAGAATTTCAACCGCTCGTTCTTCGGCGCGCTCCGCGTGGAAAAGAACATGCTCATGGTTCTCGTGTTCCTCATTTTTGTCGTCGTCGGGATAAACATCTTCTCCGGTATGCGGCGCATGGTGTTCGAACGCCGCGAGGAGATAAGCATAATGTCGGCTTTCGGCGGGCGGAAGAGCCAGATTCAGTCGATTTTCGTGATGCAGGGATTCTTGACCGGCTTTTTCGGAGCGGTGCCCGGCCTCGTGCTTGGGCTTCTTTTGTGCGTTCGCATGTCGGACATATTCATGCTCATCTCCAAGGCGACGTACTATATCCAGCTTTTCTTCGTTATGCTCGCATCTCCTGAGAGCGGCGATTTCGTAAGGGAGAATTCGATGTTCATGGTCTACGCGGGAATCCCTCCGAGGGTGGAGCCTGGGGAGGTCCTCGTGATAACCGTGTTCGGGATGTTCTCGTCACTCGTCGCGAGCTGGATTGCCAGCAGGAACGTCCTGAAGATGACTGTCGCGGAAGTCATGAGGGATGAATAGTTTTTTTATTTATGGAGGAAAAATGAGCGGAAATCATATCGTTTCGATAAGGAAACTTGAGAAGACTTACAAAACCGACAGCGAGACACTCACGATTTTGAAGGATGTCGATTTCGATGCCGAGCGTGGAAAGAAAATCGTCATAGTAGGACAGAGCGGAAGCGGAAAAAGCACGTTCCTGAACATACTCGGCGGACTCGACTCGGCCACCAGCGGCTCCGTCGTGGCTGGCGGATTCGATGTGACGTCGCTCGACGAGAAGGGGCTTTCCGAGTACCGCTCGAAATTCCTCGGCCTCATATTCCAGTTCCATTACCTTCTCAAGGATTTCTCCGCTTTGGAGAACGTCTTCCTCCCGGCTTTCATGGCCGGAGTCCCGAAAAAGGAGGCGATGGCGAAGGCGAGGGGGCTTCTTGTCGACGTGGGGCTGGAGTCGCGCATGAACCATCTTCCGTCCCAGCTCTCTGGCGGAGAGAGGCAGCGCGTGGCCGTCGCTCGCTCTTTGATAAACGACCCTGAGCTGATTCTGGCGGACGAGCCGACCGGAAACCTCGACCCCGCTAACGCCGAGATGATAGGAAACCTGCTTTTTTCGATGGCCGACAAGTACGACAAGACTCTCGTCCTCGTGACGCACGACATGCGACTGGCCGAAAAGGGCGATTTCAAGTATTCGATAAAAAACGGAAAACTGGTGAAGGGTGAGTGAATGAAAACTGAAGCGTCGGTTCTTTTCGCGGCCCGTCTTTTGTTCCCCAAAACCGGGAAAAAGTCGAACGCGCGCAGAAGTCTCATAGGGGCGATGGTCTGCATCGGAATAAGCCTTGTGCCGCTCGTCATGGTGCTTTCCGTCTCCAACGGAATGATAGAGGGAATAACGGACAGGATGATTGGCCTTTCCACGTCGCACATAAGCTGCGTGTTGCAGAACGAGACGGAGGCTGTCTCTTCCTTCGGCTCCTTCAAGAAAGTCTCGTCCGAGTTGAGCATCCTTCCGGGTGTGGTCGATTCGTTCCCGGAGATTCAGGGAATGGCTCTCGCGTCGTCCCTTTCCGGGCGCACTGGCGCGTCGGTCAGGGCGGTGGAGAAGGACGTCTTTTCCAGGAACAAGTCATTTTCTGAGCTTTTCGAGGTCGTGGACGGAAAAACGGAATTCGATTCGGAAAAGTCTGCGATAATCGGAAAGAAGCTTTCTGAGATTCTGGGGGTGAAGGCCGGCGACACGGTAAGGCTCATAACGATACGCGACGACGGGAATTCGGCGGACGGAGAAGTTTCTCTTCGCCCTCGCATAACTTCGCTCAAGGTCTCCGGAATCGTCTCCAGCGGGTATCAGGAGCTGGACGCTTTGTGGCTGTTCGTTCCGATTGAGACAGGCTTCTCCGTCCTTCCGATGAAGTCGTCGAAATTCGTCATAGGCGTGGAGACCGAAGACGCGTTCGACATCTCTCTGGAGCGCGCGGTGCGGTATGTTGAGCGCACAGTGCCGAAGGGGACGAGGGTCTACCGCTGGAACGAGCTGAATTCCGCCCAGTACGAGAATTTCGCTTCGACACAGACGATGCTCCTCTTCATAATGATGCTGATTGTCCTTGTCGCGTCCGTGAACATTTCGAGCGCGCTCATAATGCTCGTCATGGAGCGCAGGAAGGAGATTGCGATTCTGAAAAGCCTGGGGGCGTCCCCTTCTGGAATCGCGCTCTCGTTTTTGCTGACAGGAATGGTGACAGGACTTTTCGGAGTCCTCATCGGCATTCCCTGCGGTCTCCTCTGTTCCGTCAATTTCAGTTCGATAATGAATTCAATAGAAAAAATCGTCAATGTCGTCTACGAATTCTTCCATGTGCTTTTCCACGGAAATCCTGACACTTTGACGATTCGGCTTTTGGATCCCGCCTTCTACCTGCAGAACGTCCCCCTCGCGATTCCCCTTCCTCAGCTTGTGGTGGTCGCGAGCGGGACACTCGTGCTCTCCCTCTTCGTCAGCGCGATTCCTGCAATAAGGGCGGGGGCTGAAAAACCGATTGAAACGTTAAGGAAAATTTAGTTATTATTTTGTCTATGCTTTGTAGTCTTTGTCACGAAAACGAGGCCTGCATTTTTGTTGAACAGACGAATGTGGTGACCCAGAAAAGAAGAATGTGTCTCTGCGCGGATTGCGCCCGTCAGTTCGGCATCCCGCCGACATCGAAAACGATGACGAAATCGTTGACGGCTCTTTTCGACGCTTTTTTGAAGGTGAACAACGCCAACGATGTGTACAGGAATTCCCCCGACAGCAAAAAACTCTGCCCTGTATGCGGCATCAGCCTCCTTTCTATAAAAAAGACCCGCAAGGTCGGTTGTCCTGAGTGCTATGCCATTTTCAAGGACGAGATAAACGATATCCTGAAGAACATAGGAGTCACGAACGAGTACACAGGCTCCATGCCTAAGCGCATAAGGAATTTCAGCTCGGTGTTGACCACGAGGGTCGCAATCCAGGGAAAGCTTGAGGAATCCCTAAAAAAGGAAGACTACGAGAAAGCCGCAATCTACCGCGACTATCTAAAAGCGTTGGAAAAAGCCCCTGTTGCGGGCGACGGTGACGCGGAAGATGAGTGACAAAGTTTCATCATCTGCAATCGGCGACGCGTGGTTCGCTTCCGAGGGACCGGAAAGCGATGTCGTCATATCGACAAGGGTGCGCCTCGCCAGGAATTTGGCGAATTTTCCGTTTCCTGTCCGTTTCCGCGGCGACGACGCCGACCATGTGCGCGCGATTGTCTTCGACGCTTTCTCCCATTGCTCGGCACCGGACAACTATCAGGCTGTGATAACGTCTAATCTCGATTATGTCGGAAAAAAGATTCTGTGCGAGCGCGGAGTCATGGAGGCTTCCACTCCAGTGTCTACCGGTTCCGGAATCGTAATCAGCACGGACGGGGTTCTTTCTTGCATAGTGAACGGAGTCGACCATCTGCGTTTGTCCTCGTTCGTTCCGGGGCTTGCCGGTGTCGAAGCGTTCGAGATGGTCAAGCGGGTGGACGACGAACTGCAGAATTCCATTCAGTTCGCGGCGAGCGTGGAGCATGGATACCTCACTTCCGACATGAGCGACTGCGGAAGCGGGATGAAAGTCTCTTGCCGTGTGCATCTTCCATCGATAACGTTCGCGAAAAAGTTGAAGGACGTCCTTGTGGAATTCGACAAGCGGGGAATAGAAGTGCGCGATTCGTTCGGGCTTGGAGCGGAGAAGGAGTCCGCGCTCGGCTGCTTCTATCAGGTTTCGACAAAAGTCGCCGGAAACGGAAGCGAAATAGAGCAGATGGCGGGACTCATCGGCGCCGTGAAATTCCTTGCGGAGACCGAACGGAAGATTTCCAGGGAGATTTTTGTCTTGCGGGCCACCGAGATAAAGGACATGATTTACAAGTCGTACGCTTCGTCGAAATTTTCCTTTCTGCTCTCGGAGCGTGATGCCGTGGAGGCGATTTCCCTCGTCAAGTGGGGGAAGAACCTCGGTGCCGTAAAAGGAATTTCTGACAGCGAGTTGTGCGCCCTTTTGTACAGGATAAGAAGCGGGCATCTCCAGTTCTTGATGAAGAGCAAGGATTTCGCTTTTCCAAACGATGTGGCGAAAAGCCCTCTTCTAAAAGAAAACAGCATACGTTCATTGATAATTCAGGAAGCGTTTTCACCGATTTCGTTTAACTAGGATACAAGTCAAGGAGAAATGAATATGAAAGGAATGTCGAATCTTGTCGACCGGCTTCTTCTTCTCGCACAGGATGAGGGGCGGAACAGCGGAGCTTACGAGCTTCAGCCTGAACACGTCCTTTTGGCTCTTTTGAAAAACGCGGAGGGCTACGGCTACAAACTCCTTCAGCATTTGAACCTGAACGTTCTTTCATTCCAGCTCATGCTTGAGCAGAGCGTCACGAACGACGACGTGAAACCTCAGCAGATGGTTGGCGCTCTCCAGCCGTCACACAGGCTTCGTTCGGTGCTCGATGCGGCCGTCATCGAGTCGCGCTCCATGCAGAACACTTCCGTCGGAACCGAGCACTTGATAATCGGCGCGAGCCTTGAGGAGCGGAGCGTGACGGCCAGATTCTTCGCGAACTCCGGTATAGATTTGGAGAAGCTCAGGCGCGTGGCGAAGGAAATCCAGCACGAGAACAACGATGTCGACGAGGACACCGACCCTTCCGAAGTCGCGGATGCCGAAAAGAATTTGGAGCCTGAATTCGCCGGCCGCCCGAAATCCGACAAGAAACAGAAAGGCTCCTTCCTTTCAAAATACGCGAAAAACCTCACAGCTATGGCGAAAGACGGAAAACTCGACCCAGTGATAGGCCGCTCGGACGAGATTGCCAGGGCGATACAGATTCTGAGCCGCCGAACAAAGAACAATCCGATTCTTCTCGGAGAGCCGGGCGTCGGAAAAACCGCAGTCGTCGAAGGTCTCGCCCAAAAGATTGCGGCGCGGGACGTTCCGTACAATCTCTACGACAAGCGCGTCATGAGCCTCGACTTGACCGCGATGGTCGCAGGGACGCGCTACCGCGGCGACTTCGAGGAGCGCATGAAGAAGATGATACAGGAAGTCGAGGAATGCAAGGACGTGATTCTCTTCATCGACGAAATCCACATGATGATTGGCGCGGGCGACTCTTCCGGCGGAACGATGGACGCGAGCAACATACTGAAGCCCGCCTTGAGCCGCGGTGAAATCCAGCTCATCGGAGCGACGACGCTAAAGGAGTACCGCCAGCACATCGAGAAGGACTCCGCCCTTGAGCGCAGGTTCCAGTCGGTCACAGTCGACGAGCCTTCAATCGAGGACAGCATAAAAATCATCGACGGTCTCAAGCAGAAGTACGAGGAATTCCACAATGTCGTCTACGAACCTGATGTCGTTCCCGCCATCGTGAAGCTCAGCGCGCGCTACATTCCCGACAGGCACCTTCCCGACAAGGCGATAGACATTCTGGACGAGGCCGGAAGCGCGAAGAAAATCGAGGTCAACGAGAAGCCCGCCCAGCTTGCCGAGCTTGAACTGAAACTTGAGGCCCTCACGAAAGAGAAGGACGAGATGGTCTCTTCCAAAAAATACGAGAACGCGGCAATCGCCCGCGACCAGGTGAAGGAGCTTCAGAAGCAGATAGACGGGCTCAGCGAGTCTTGGAAGGCGAATGCGTTGAGCGAGGCGAGGCGCGTTTGTGTCGGGGATGTCGAGAAAGTCATAGCCGGGATGACAGGAATCCCTGTGGAGCGGCTGGACTTGAACGAGTCCGCAAGGCTGCTCGGCATGGAGGAAGAACTCCACAAGTCCGTCATCGGTCAGGACGAGGCCGTCCGCCTTTTGAGCAGCACGGTCAGAAGAAGCCGCTCCGGAGTCTCAAGCCCGAACAGGCCAATCGGCTCGTTCATATTCCTCGGCCCCACCGGTGTCGGAAAGACGCAGCTGGCGAAGTCGATCGCGAAATTCCTTTTCGGCTCGGAGGATTCTCTCATTCGCATCGACATGAGCGACTTCATGGAAAAATTCACGTCGACACGCCTTGTGGGAGCGGCTCCGGGCTATGTCGGCTACGAGGAGGGCGGCTCGCTCACGAACAAGGTCAGGCAGAAGCCTTACTCCATCGTCCTTTTCGACGAGATAGAGAAGGCGCACCCGGACGTCTTCAACTTCCTCCTGCAGATACTCGAAGAGGGGCAACTCTCCGACAACCTCGGCCATGTCGTGAATTTCAGGAACACGCTCATCATCATGACTAGCAACGCCGGTTCGGGGGAAATCCTTTCCGAGAAAAAACTCGGCTTCTCCTCTTCATCGACCGGCCTTATTTCCCACGAAGAGCTCAAGTCGAACGTGATGGAGGAACTCAAGAAGATAATGCGGCCTGAGCTTTTGAACAGAATCGACGACATTGTCGTCTTCGACCCGCTAACGAGGGACGAGGTCTCAAAAATCCTCGACATCCAGCTTAAGGAGCTTGAGGACAGGATTTCCGAGAAGAGCATAAAGCTGAACGTGACGGATGGGGCAAGGGAGTACCTCCTCGACAACGGATACGACCCGGAGATGGGTGCGCGTCCAATGCGCCGCCTCATCCAGAACGAAATCGAAGACCAGCTTGCGACTTTGATTCTGAAGAACGAAGTCTCCTCCGACGGACGCGTGAATGTCGATAAAATCGATGGAAAAATAGTGGTGAAGTAGAAAAAGGCGATTTTCTGTCTTTAGAGTCGGTTTTCTTCAAAAAAATTACCATACAAAAAAAAAGTATGTGTTATTTTTCTCTGCGGAGGAAAATAATGCTTAACAAAAAGTTAACAATCAAAGTGGGACTGGCCGCCATGCTTGCTGCCGGTATATTCTCCAGTTGCGACACGTCGACCCGCGACTTGGACGAAGATAATTCAGCCATCATCGACGGATTCCCCGAAGATTTGCTTGCGACGCTTGAGCTGCAGAACAACATCGACTTGAACAACGATGGAAAGTTGAGCGGCCACGAGGCTGCATCGCTCACGTCTCTCGACTTGTCTGGGTACGTGTGCGGTTGGGTTTCGGACAGCGACGAGTCTGTGGCGACCGACAGTTCAACTGGGCTTGCTCTCACATACGAGGAAGGCGTCGCCAATGGGTATTCCGCAGACGGTTCGGGATACACTTGGACCGATGAGCTTTCCTGGCTCGACAAGCTTTCATATTTCACTGGTCTTGAGTCGTTCACGGTCGGTTCTGAAAGCAAGGCCTGCGCCCTGTCCTCGATAGACATATCGGAATTGTCGTCCCTTGAGACCCTGAATCTAGTCTATACAAATGTTTCCGAGCTTGATTTGACAGGGCACGAAGCCATCACTTCCCTGACAATATCGAAAAGCTCGAAAATCTCTTCCTTGAACCTCTCTTCGGTTCCGAATCTAGTCTCCCTCGACATCCGGGGCTGCTCTGTAAAGTCTGGTCTCGAGTACATTCCGAATCTGACAGCTCTCACGAACCTCAAAATCCACCGTCTCGGAGCGAACAACAACGCCGTGATGGGAAAGGACGAGGACGGAAACTACGCGGTCGATTTGACGGCAGCGACTTACGCGAACAACAACAATGTCGAATCTTTGGCGAGCGGAGCGTTCGACAAGTTGGTGAACCTCGCGGAAATCATGGCGGAGAACTGCGGAATCACTTCAATAAACTTGTCCGCCTGCTCGAACCTCAAGAACATCTACCTTGAAGCGAACAGCATCAGCGGAGAACTCGACTTGAGCGGCATAAACACAGGATTCAAGAACATTCAGCTCACTGGAAACCCGGATTTGGCGTCTTTCACGCTTCCCGGAAGCAAGACTGCGACAGGAAACGTCTACGCAGACACCGGCGTGACATGCACCAATGCGGACGCTACCGGCACACAGACTGCCACCACGGCATTCGCAAGCGGAAAATGCACAACTTCATGGAACTAGGCGAGGAGAAAATGATGAAAAGGACAAATGCTTTGAAAATCGCTGGATTGACCGTCGCAGCCGCATCGCTTTTCGTTGCGGCATGCTCCGACCCGTCAGGCGTTTCTTACGACAGCGGGGCGAGGACCGTCGGGTACGCCTCTCACGCTGGCGTTGACGGAGGGGACGACGCGGACGTCTACCACACTTACTACATAAACGAATTCGACACGAACACGCCGTATACATACGACAACGATTCTGCGGGAGCGAGAAGCTGCGCGGTTTTGAACGTAGTTTTGACGGACTTGAAATACAGGCAGAAGAGCGGAAAGTACTGGGGCGGAGACAAGCTGGATTCCACCGAGGCAAAATACAATGGAGGCACAAACTACTCCAAGAAGCTTTCCGACTTGTGCATAAACAAGGACAACACGAGCTGCGACTGGGACCAGGACGGTACGGTGGACTTCTATTTGACTGGCGGAAAAGACTTGAACCCTGTCCTGATTTGCCTCGAAGGCGACGTGGAGAACTCCTGCACGACCGACAGCGGCTGGGAAAGCGCGGGCCAGACTGGAAGAATCGTCACATTGAATGGACTCAAGAACGTGACGATTCAGGGAGTGGGCGAGAGTGGAGCCACGCTCGTCCATTACGGATTCAAAATATCGAGCTGCAGCAACATCATAATCCGAAACCTCGCGTTCTCCGCTCCGTACAAGGACGCCATCGACATCGAGGGCAGCGACTGCGTTTTGATTGACCACTGCTCCTTCTCCGATTGGATTTCCGAGGACGAGCCATACACAGACTCGTCGGGGAATTCCGTCTCCAGCGACGGAGCGATTGACATAGGCGGCGGAAGCACCAACGTCACCGTTTCTTACAACCACTTCGACGACACGAACAAGAACATGCTCTATTCATCGGGAAACTACGGTGCGGACGACGGAAACACCGACTCAAAGCAGACAGTCTCCGTCATGTACAACTGGTTCGAGAAGACTCACCAGAGAAACCCGATGGTGAGGTTCGGAACGGTGCACGTCCTCAACAACTTCTACGACAACGTTTCTTCCTACGGAATCGACGGAAGACACGCCGCCCGCATCCTTGTCGAGGGGAACTATTTCCTGAACACGAAGAAAATCTCCCAGACTTCCTTCATCGCCGGCGAGATTCCTTCATTCCTCAGCCAGAAAGATTGGGGATGGGAATACGGATATCCGGCTCTCATAAAACTTCAGGACAACTACAGCAAGTACAACGGGGAAGTCGTCTATCCAGTGCACCACGGCGTGAACGGGTTGAACGGAGTCACTGCGGTCGAAGTTTTGGCGACAAGCAACCCAGAATATGACGATTCTGGAAACCTTGTCGCGCGTGGCAGCGGCGACGATTTCGCTCCTACTACATTGGACGGAACCACGTGCGTCTACGACAACGACAAGCACAACGGCGCGCAAAGTTGGGACTACACGCCTCCATACGAGTACGTCTCGATGAAGCCTTCCGATGTTCCAACCTACGTCAAGGCCAACGCTGGAAACGTCTACAAGTTGAGCAGACCTGCGAATTTGAAAGCTGCGCAACTTTTGGTGAGCCACGGCTCAATTTATTCAGAGAGCTTCACAAGTACACTTTGGTAAGGAAAAACGGAGAATTTTGGAAATGAAAAAGATACTTTTTGTTTTTGCACAGGCTTTGCTGCTCTCGCCAATCTTTTCGCAGGAGATTCCTGATGCATCGTATGGCGAAGTTGCCGAGCCGGTAGTTGAAGATGACGCTGAGAAAAAGAATCCAGAGTCTGTGGGCGAGGAGACCAAGGAAGGGCCTTCGGTTTCCGTCTTCGGCGACCTCTATTTCTCAGGATACATCTCCGAGAACCACCGCGGAGTGAGCATGAAGAACGGCAACCAGGACGACAGCCTTGTCGGAATCAAGGCGAAACTCGATGAGTACACGGGAGCTGTCGCAAGGTTCAAGTTCACTGCCGCCGCGAACGCCGACAGCGACGACAAGACAGTCGATTTCAAGGATGCGTACGTCTACAGCGATGTTCTGGGCGAGTGCGGAATCGATGTCGCTTCCCTTGTGCTGAAGGCCGGGTACAAGAGCTGGAACAGCGACTATTTTTGTCCTTCTGCCATGACGATTGACGACACATACGTCCAGAACGACAAGACGAAAGATCGCTTGAGCTTCAGAGTCGACGCTGGCTACAACGACGAGAAGTGGCCTGTGACTCTTAGTTTCGCTTCCGATTTGGATTTCGGCTCCGCCTTGAACGACAGTGACAACAACAATGCGGGGCAGACGTTCTTCGCTCAGGTATCCGAAAAAAAGCAACCTGTTTTGGGCTACGTCGACATCGACTGGAATTTCTATTTCTGCCGCTATTTCAACGAGCTGAATTCCGATTCCACTGCTGTCGATTATGACCACTTCATCCAGCACATGGGCGCGACTATGGGTGTGGATGTCCTCGTCATCCCGAATCTCTTTGGAAGGAAAGTCTCCGTCCGTCCGGGATTCGCATGGGAATACACGAGAACAGTCACAGAAAACGACAACGAGTCGACTTCATGGGATTTTCAGGTCGGACTCAAGGCTTCCGTCGAGAAAATCGCCTCGCTTTCGCTCATGTATTTCCGCGACGGTGAGAATCCTGTCTACGACAAGGGCGACTACAATCCCGCCAGATACTTCGCCTTCCAGACAAGCTTCGACATGGTGGAGAAATTTTCGGCGTATTACGGAATGGCCTACCAGTTCAACGAGACTGTCGTGAACGCGGCTCCGTCTTCCGCTGCCGACAGGACTTCGTTCGAATTTGGAGCCTCGTTCGTCCCTCTCCAGAAAGTCTGCTTCACGCTCGGTTGGCAGCGCGGAGAGTGGGGAATCAACGCGCCTGTCACGAATTTGAAAGACGAGACTGGAGCGTTGTCGAAGGGGCAAATCTTTTTGCAGACAAGGTTCTCTTTCTGATTTGACTTGAGCCAGTCAGATTCTTTCACAGCAGCGGACGCGAGATTTGAGACAGTTCAGCGTTCGCTGTTGCTTTTTTAGGCGGTTTTTGCTGTTTTTTTCATGCTTTCCCTGTCGTTGCAACATAATCGATTTCAAACTAGAATCTTCTATTAAATTCAAATCAATTTTGGGAGAAAAAAAATGAACAAGGCTCTTGAGACGCTCAAGGCTCGCGGATTTTTCGCGCAGTGCACAGACGAGCAAGCACTTTCGGACAGAATGGACAAGGGACCTGTAACTTTCTATGTGGGATGCGACCCTACCGGACCGTCCTTGCACATCGGACACATGGTTCCCTTCTTCGCTCTTCGCCATTTGAGAAAATTCGGACATCGCGGAATCGCGCTGATTGGCGGAGGAACTGCCCGAATCGGCGACCCGTCTGGAAAAACCGAGATGCGAAAGATGATTACCTACGAGCAGATTGACTCGAACGCCGCCAACATAAAGAAGCAGCTCGACAAGTTCATCGGCTTCGACGACAAGACGGCATATTCTGTGAACAACAAGGACTGGCTCGCGGACATGAACTACATCGACTTCCTCCGCGATGTCGGCTCGTGCTTCTCCGTGAACAAGATGCTCACGTTTGAGGCCTACAAGCAGAGGCTTGAGCGCGGGCTTTCGTTCATCGAATTCAACTACCAACTCCTCCAGGCCTACGATTTCCTCCAACTCCATGTAAGACACGGGTGCGACCTGCAGATTGGCGGTGACGACCAGTGGGGCAACATCACAGCCGGTGTCGACCTCATCAGAAGAAAGTGCGGCGGAACCGAGGAGTCGAACGCGGAGCACCAGGTGTTCGGTTTGACATTCCCGCTCATCACCCGCGCGGACGGAAAAAAGATGGGCAAGACGGAGAAGGGCGCGATTTTCCTCGACGAATCCCTCACTTCTGTCTTCGATTTCTTCCAGTATTGGAGAAACGTCGCCGATCCTGATGTCGAAAAATTCTTCAAGCTCTTCACTTTCCTGGAACTCGACGAAATTTCGGAAATCTGCAAGGGCGACATCAACGCGGCGAAAGAGCGGCTCGCCTTCGAAGTCACGAAAATCATCCACGGGGAGGAAAAGGCCAATTCTGCGCTCGCAGGTGCAAAGGCCGCTTTCAGTGGTGAAGGCGACAAAACCCAGATGCCTTCAATCGAAATCGCCAAGGCCGATGTGGAGAACGGAATCGGAATCCTGAACCTCTTCGTGCAGGCGGGACTTTGCTCGTCGAACGGCGAGGCAAGAAAACTCATAATCGGAAACGGCGCGTCTTTGAACGGCGAGAAAATCACCGACCCGACACTCAAAGTCACGACCGCGAACCTCGATTCTGACGGGGAAATCGTCCTCAAGTCGGGCAAGAAGAAGTTCTGCCGAATCGTGTTGAAGTGAATTTTGTTCCGAATCGGATAAAATTCATCATTTAAAGTTCCGATACTCTAAGGGACGAAGTTTGCGTTTTTTCCGCGGCTTCGGAACTTGGAGTATTATGAAAAAATCAATTCTGTCTTTGCTTTTTATTTTTGTGGCATTTTCTGTTCATGCGAAGGCGAAAGCGCTTTCCGTGCAGATAATACAGAACAACCCCGGTCAGGAAAAGACGTGGGCCACAAGCGAATTTTTCGAGCAGTCCGTCATAAACTACTATTTCGACTCTGGGCGGATAGTTTCGAATTCTCCAATATACATAACTACCAACGACAGCGAAAAAAACAGGAAGGCCCTGAGAGCCGCTCTGATAGAGAACAACGACGGCGGCATGGACTACCTCATCAGAATCGAGCTTTTCTTCAAAATGTCGAAGACTGTCGCTCCCGACATTCCAAAACTCGGAAATCTGGACAAGGTCGAGTGGATTGTCTATAACGTCGGAACTGGGGTCGAGATTTCATCGGGCAGCAAGAAACCTTCAAAAGTCACGACATCGAACGACAACGAAATAGGGATAGAGTCATTCGCCTACGAAGTGGTGGAGGAATTGACTTCTTCTTTCGACAACTGATTTTTGTTATGGATGGACGATGAGCATGAGAAAATTTAAAAAAATATCCAGTTTGTTTTTTGTCTCGTTTGTAGTGGCTTTCGCATTCGCTGCCGCTCGTCCGTCGTTGGATGGGCGCGCTGCTGTCGCTGAGTCTGGAGTTCTCCCCAGTGGAATGTTCGCGGAGGCTGTCGGATTCCGTCCCGGCGACACTGTCTGCGTCACGAACCAGTTGAACGGGAAGTCCGTCGATGTCCTCGTTGTTGGCGCGCTGGATCCTAGCGAGGGCTTCGCAGTCCTGTTGTCACCCGAAGCCGCCGAGTCCGTCTCCATAAGAAAAGATTCAAATGTTCTCGTCAAGGTTTCCAAAATTTCTTCATCCTCAGAAATACAGACTTTTGCCGATGCTGGGGAGGATGATGACGAGTTTCTGGAAGAGGATTCCATTGAAGGCGATGCCGAAGAGTCTTCGGTGGCAGAAGAGCCTGAAGCTGCCGACCCCGTTGTCCCAAACGCCACTGAACAATCCGAGCTTACCGAGCCGGAGACTGCGGAAACTGAACAGCCTGATATTGCCGAGGAAGCATCTGAGGCCGTCGGGACTCCTGAATCGGAGACCGCCGAGCCAGCCGAACTGGAGATTGCGGAGACTGAACCGTCCGCTCCTGCCGAAATCGAAAAAAACGACACCTCGTCCGAGCCGCTTGAGACAGTTGATGGAAACGCGGAACCTATTGAGCCTTTGAATGGCGATTCTGCCGCTGAAAATACCCAAAACACCTCTGATGAAAGCGAACCTGCCGGGATTGAGACGATGGAACCTGCAGGGAATACTGAGACTGCCGAGTCTGAAACAACGGAGCCTGGGCCTGCCGAGCCAGCGGACGAGGCCGAGTTTGTAGAACCAGTCGAGCCTGTGGAGATGGAAAACACCGAGCCAGAACCAACCGAATCTGCGGAAGAGCCTGAGCCAGTCGATAATGCCGAGCCGGTTGATGATTCCGAGCTTTTCGGCGACACACCTGCAGGGGATTCTGTCGAGGACGTCTCTCAGCCGGAATCCGCGGAAGCCGAGCCTGAAACAACGGAGCCAGAGCCAGCCGAGCCTTTGGAAGAGTCTGAACTTGTCGAGGCAACCGAGCCTGTCGAGCCGGAAACGGCCGAACCCGAAACCGCCGAACCTGCGGAAGAGCCTGAGCCAATCGATGAAGCCGAGCCTGAAACAACGGAGCCAGAGCCATCCGAGCCTTTGGAAGAGTCTGAGCTTGTCGAGGCAACCGAGCCTGTCGAGCAGGAAACGGCCGAACCAGAGCCGACAGAGCCTGTGGATAATGCAGAACCAGAGAGAGCCGAATCTTCCGTGCCTGAAAAAGCCGAGAGCGTCGTTCCGCCGATGCCGGAAGAGGAGTCAGACGACATTTCTACGGAGGAGGGGGAGCACTACCAGCCGATTTTCCTTACCGCCGCAGACATGAATCCGCCGACTGGAGACGAAAGCGACTCTGAAATCGAGGAGGAGCCTGCGGAGCCTCAGTCTCGCCACGACATTCCAGAGGAATTCGTCCAGTCCGATGTCGATTCTGCAGATGGAAAGCCGATGAAGTACGACATTCCAGAGGAGTTCGTGGTGGAGTCTGGAAAGAATTCTGCCTCTACAAGGAACTATGACATTCCTGAGGAATTCATAGTCGAGCCGGCTGCTTCTTCAAAGAGCGAGCCAAGCCCTGAGAGCGATTCGTATGTGAGGAACCACATCGTCAGCCAAAACGATTTGAAGAACGGAAAATACATCCAGATTGCCCGTTTGTCAAAGGCCTCGAACATGCGGCAGGTACTCGACAAAATATCCTCGAAGTACAATGTGTTTTTTGTGCCGAGCGAATCCGAGAGGGGAACGACGTACCGTGTCCTTGTCGGGCCTTTTGGCAGGGACGTGAAGAAAGCCCTGAAGGAGATGAAGTCGCTGGGGTTCAAAGACGCTTTTGTGAAATAGAGTCTTGACGATTCCTGTTTTTATGCCTATATTTGCAATATAAGAATTTTTAGGGGGTGCACCGGTTTCGACGACTGTGACGAAGGCATTTACTGCATGTGGGAGTCAAGGTTCCCTGAACTGAGAAAAAAATAACTGCAATTTTCGAAAGAAAAGAAGAGGAAGTCTTCGAGGCTTCTTCTGCAGAAGCATTGGCAGCATAACTGCCTTGCCGGAACCCAGGTTACGCTGTTCCTAGTGGTCTGATGTTCCGTCGATAATAGGGACTTGCTTTCCGGTGTTTCAGGTCGCCGGAGGGGACTCTTCAATCTGAATACGGAGGAGACTCTTGCCGTGCTGCCAACTCCTCCCGACAACCATCTCGCACGGATAAACATGTAGATGTATCTGGCTTGCACTTTCGGACGCGGGTTCGATTCCCGCCATCTCCAGCAGACCCCAAAGCCTGTCCTTTTCCTTTAGAAAACGGACAGGCTTTTTTATTTTGCAATTTCAAGTGCAATATTCTAGAATAGCAGGGAACGCATGAAAAAATGATTTCAAAAATCAAATGAAAAGAGGCAAAGAATGAATTCTGATTTGATTGAAGACTACAAGATGTTTTTGAACGCTGGAAAGACCGAGCGAGAGTGTGTTTCGCAGATAATTTCGTGGGCGGAACAGGCTGGATTCAAGGATGTCGCAATGTGCGACAAGCTTTCGGAGGGCAGCAAAGTCTATGTGCAGAAGATGGGCAAGGCGATAGCCCTTTTCACGATAGGAAGCGAGAGCATAGAGTCTGGAATGAACATACTTGGGGCGCACATCGATTCTCCAAGGCTCGACGTGAAGCAGAATCCCGTTTACGAGAATGATTTCATCGTCTATCTCAACACGCACTATTACGGCGGAATCAAGAAGTACCAGTGGGTCACGTTGCCTTTGGCGATTCACGGTGTCGTGTGCAAAAAGGACGGCTCGGTAGTCAAGGTCGTCGTAGGCGAGAGCGAGAGCGATCCTGTGTTCGTCATCTCCGACATCCTTCCGCACCTCGCCCAGAAGCAGATGAAAGGTTCCGCCAGCGAATTCATTCCGGGGGAGAGCCTTGATTTGATTTTGGGGAGCGAACCGCCGAAAAAGAAGGGCGACGACGACGACGAGCAGAAGAAGGGCGACAAGATGAACGCCAAGAAGAGGATTCTTGGGCTTTTGAAGGACAAGTACGGAATCGAGGAGGATGATTTCGGTTCAGCGGAACTTGAGATTGTCCCGGCTGGAAAAGCCCGCGACCTCGGCTTCGACCGCTCTCTCGTTTTGGCGTATGGTCAGGACGACCGCTCGTGCGCCTATACTTCCGTGCGCGCCCTCATCGAAAGCCCGTGCGGAAATAGGACTAACTGCTGCATCTGCGTCGACAAGGAGGAAATCGGGTCCGTGGGCGCGACAGGAATGGGAAGCCACTTCTTCGAGAACGCTGTCGCCGAAGTGATAGCCCGTCTTCCGGCTGGATATTCGGAGCTTTCTTTGCGCCGCTGCCTTTCAAACTGCAACATGCTTTCCAGCGATGTGAACGCGGCTTTCGACCCGATGAATTCCGACCTCTTCGACAAGGCGAACGCGAGCTTCTTGGGTGGCGGCATCGTCTTCAACAAGTACACCGGTTCCCGCGGGAAAAGCGGAGCTAGCGATGCGAATCCCGAATTCATCGCAAAACTCAGGAATCTTTTGGACAGCAGCAACGTGAAATACCAGATGGCCGAACTCGGCAAGGTCGACCAGGGCGGCGGCGGTACAATAGCCTATCTCGCGGCGAAATACGGAATGAACGTCCTCGACGCTGGCGTGTCCGTCCTCAGCATGCACGCTCCTTGGGAGATAACGAGCCGCGAGGACATAATACAGGCGCTCAACGCGTACAAAGCGTTCTTGACTTTGTGATTTTTGCCTGTTGTTCCTAAGAAGAAGTTTGTTCAAAAAAAACAGGTTCGGATTTCCGATTGGAATACCGAACCTGTTTCGTTTCGTTAAGCCGAAGCCTGACTTACAAGAAGCGTCTGCGCGTCTGGAATCACCTTCGTCTCCACGATTTCCTTCGTTATCGTGAGCTTCTTCTGTCCCTTCACGCTCGGTGCCTCGTACATCAAGTCCATGAGCATTTTTTCGACAATTGCGCGGAGTCCGCGCGCTCCCGTCTTCTGCTTTATTGCGATGTCCGCGATTTCATCGAGCGCGTCGTCCGTGAAGCTGATGTCGAGGTCGTCCATCGCGAACGAAGCCTTGAACTGCTTGGTGATGGCGTTTTTCGGTTCCGTGAGGATTTTCTTCAAGTCCTCTTTTGTCAGTTCCTTCAAAGCCACGTTTATAGGCATGCGGCCAATCAATTCCGGAATGATTCCGAATTTCACGAGGTCGTCGGACGTGCATTCGTTGAGCAGATCCATCTTCTGCTCCTCGTCCATCTCCCCGACATTGCTTCCGAATCCCATGGAATGTGCCGAGATTCTCTGCTCGATTATCTTGTCGAGTCCGACGAACGCCCCTCCCATTATGAACAGGATGTTCGTCGTGTCGATTTGGAGCATCTCCTGGTTCGGGTGTTTCCTTCCTCCCTGCGGCGGAACCGAAGCGACCGTTCCTTCGATGATTTTCAGCAATGCCTGCTGGACACCTTCACCCGAAACGTCCCTCGTTATGCTCGTGTTCTCGCTTTTCCTGGCGATTTTGTCTATTTCGTCGATGAAGATGATTCCCCTCTGCGCCGCCTCGATGTTGCCGTCGGCCGCATTGATGAGCTTCAAGAGCACATTCTCTACGTCCTCTCCGACATATCCGGCTTCCGTGAGCGTAGTCGCGTCGGCTATCGCGAATGGAACCTTGAGTTTTTCCGCCAATGTCCTTGCGAGGAGCGTCTTTCCGCTTCCTGTCGGTCCAATCAAAAGGACGTTCGACTTTTCGATTTTTATTCCGTCCTTCGTCTTTTTTCCGCCGAGCGACATTCTCTTGTAGTGGTTGTAGACCGCCACGGAGAGGGCTTTCTTCGCGTAGTCCTGTCCGATTATGTACTGGTCGAGGTATTCCTTGAATTCCTTCGGAGTTGGTACCTCCGACATCTCGATTTCTGGAGTCTCGCTGTACTCTTGCTCAACAATTCCCTGGCAAACAGCTATGCAGTTGTTGCAGATGAAAATGCCTTTTGTTGGAGCGGCAACGAGATGGTGCTTGTCGTCTCCCTCCTTTCCGCAGAAGGAGCATCTGTTTATCGAGCTCATGAATTTCATTATTTCCTCTCCTCAGATTTTGACTCTGAAGATTTGCTTCTTGCCGGCATCACATGGTCGACGATTCCGTATTCGAGGGCTTCGTCCGCCGACATGAAGAAATCCCTCTCGATGTCTTTAGCCACGGTGTCGAAATCCTTTCCCGTCTTGTCGGCGAGGTACTTAATAGAAAGTTTTTTGAGCCGGAGAATCTCTTTCGCCTGAACGGCGATGTCGCTTTCCTGTCCCTGGACTCCGCCTGAAGGCTGATGAATCATAACTCTCGAAGATGGAAGGGCGTATCTCTTTCCCTTAGTTCCTCCTGCGAGGAGAATCGCACCCATGGATGCCGCCTGTCCCATGCAGATTGTCTGGATGTCGCACTTGACGTACTGCATCGTATCGTAGATTGCGAGTCCCGCCGTGACGCTTCCTCCCGGCGAGTTGATGTACATGCTGATGTCCTTTTCCGGGTTCTCGGACTCAAGGAAAAGAATCTGCGCTACTACAAGATCCGCCGCCAAGTCGTGGATTTCACCGTCAACGAAGATGATTCTGTCTTTGAGGAGGCGTGAGTAGATGTCGTAAGACCTCTCTCCGTTGCCGCTGCGCTCTATAACAAAAGGAACGTTGTTGTTCATCTGCTCGTTCATATTGATCTCCTTTTCGTGTTCAAAATGGCTCTAAAAAAAAACGGAATGCAGCCAGTCCAACGGTAGCACTCCGCTTCTTCGCTCAATTAGAATCTACTAGTTTTTGAACAATTCGGCAAACTTTACTTTGTCGCCTTTTGAAACTTTCACCAGCTTGTAAAGCTCATCGTAAAGCTTCTGCTCTTTCGTGTTGTCGACGAGGTACTCCTTGGCCCTTGCGTCCTCGTAGTGCTTCTTGACTTCATCGATTGTTATGGCGTTCTGCTCTGCGATTTTCGCGTACTCGGCATCGATTTCCTCTGGAGTGACGTCGATGTTCTTCTCTTTGAGGAGCGTGTCAACGATGATTCTGCTCTTGAGCATCTTCTCAGCCTCTGCCGCCCACTGCTTGAGCATGTCCTCTTTCGACTGTCCCGAAGACTTCACAAGCTTCTCCAATTCCGCCGGTGTTGTCTGGAACTGGCGAGCCATCATTCTCCAGCGTCCGTCAAGCTCGGCGTTGAGCATGCTCTCTGGAATGTCGAACGCGTTCTTCTCGACAAGCTGTTCGAGAAGGGAATTCGCCTTTGTCTCGTTGATTTTTCTCTCTTTTGCGTTGTTGAGCTGCCTCTTGATGTCGGCCTTGAGCTCGTCCAGTGTCTTGAACTTGTCGCTGACATCCTGCGCGAAGTCATCGTCGAGCTTCGGAAGGTCGCGGAACTTGATTGTCGTTACTGTGACAGAGTACTTCTTTGTTTTTCCTGCAAGCTCAGAATCCTTGTCGTCTGCCGCGTATGACTTTGAAATCTCTTTTGTCTCGTCTTTCTTCATGCCAACGATTTCATCGTCGATTTTGTAGACGTTCTCCGCTGTTCCGACTGTAAACGTGAATCCGTCTCTCTTTGTGTCTGCGATGTCGTTTCCAGCATCATCTTTCTCGACGATGTTGATTGTGACGATGTCGTCTTTCGCGACAGTGTTGTCCTTCTTGTCGATTACGACAGCGTTGCGCTCCTGGAGCCCCTTGAGCTCTTCGTTCACTTCCTCGTCGCCGATTTCGACCTGAGGCTCTTTAACTTCGATTCCATCGAAATTCTTGACCTCGATTTTCGGGAAAACATCGTACACGACTGTGAATTTGAGATCTTTTGTGACGTCGATGGCAGGTGTTTCCTGAAGGACCGGCTGAGAATATGGAAGAGGGCGGTTGTCCAATTCCTTCTCGTCTTGGAAGATTTCGTCCAAAGATTTGTTGATGAGTTCACCGATTGTCTCGGCCTTTATCTGCTCGCCATACTTGCGCTCAAGAGTCGCTGCCGGAACGTGGCCCTTTCTGAATCCTGGAATCTGGACATGCTTCACATACTGCTTGAGTGTTTCGTTGTAGTTCTCCGCTACATCCTTCTTTGCGACTGTGACAGTCAATTTGACTGAAGATTTCTCGAGTTTTTCGATTTCTTTGGTGACTTTCACGATAAGTTCCCCTTGAAAAATGAAGTAAAATAAAAAAAAGCGATTCAGATGAAATCTAAATCGCTTCAGTTAGAGCGGAAAACGGGATTCGAACCCGCGACATCCACCTTGGCAAGGTGACGCGCTACCTCTGCGCTATTTCCGCAAAATAAATAAACTGCATCTGTTTCTATATTTGCAATAGAGCGGAAAACGGGATTCGAACCCGCGACATCCACCTTGGCAAGGTGGCGCGCTACCACTGCGCTATTTCCGCAAATTTCAATTACAAAAAATATGCGAGAGAAGGGACTTGAACCCTTACGCCGAAGCACTAGATCCTAAGTCTAGCGTGTATGCCAATTTCACCACTCTCGCTTCTTGACTGGGTATTTCCCTGTCTCGTTTCTGAAGTATTTCATCAGAAAAAAAATGAGCGACCGCAGGATCGAACTGCGGACCCACAGATTAAGAGTCTGTTGCTCTACCAGCTGAGCTAGTCGCCCAAAATTTAATTTGCCTAAATTGCGTCCGACACGGGTCGAACGTGCAACCTACGGATTCGAAGTCCGTTGCTCTATCCAGTTGAGCTACGAACGCAAATTAAAGGGTGCCTGGTGGGTTTCGAACCCACGACAGCCAGATCCACAATCTGGAACTCTACCCCTGAGCTACAGGCACCATTAGTTGATGAAGAAAAATATACACCACAAGCGACAAAAATGTCAAGCGAAAAATAAAAAAAACGAAAAAGTTTGACTTCAAAAACTATTCAATTTTTGGTGATAAAAAGCCGAGAATGTATAAAGGGAACTTTTCCGTGAGGAGTCGATGATGGCGGATGAAAATTCAGATTTTTCTTTCGATGACGTTGTTGCTCAGCTTGACGATATGGATGATGGTGGGCAAAAAAAATCTGTTGAAGTCGTCGGTGCCGAGTCGTCTCCAGAGGGGGGGGAGTTTTCTTCTCATGAGTGCGATGGTGTGGAGACAGGCTCTCCCAACAATGTCGACGAAGAAAATCCTGTTTCCGTCGAGTCGTCAGGCGAAGATTCTTCTATAGAAGAATCGGTGGAGCAATCTTTTTCTGATGGAGGACTTGAATCGGAATCAAAGGTTTCTTCGGAGCCGGACTCGAATATTGGACAGGGGAATTCCGTTTTTTCAGATTCCGATTCTGGAGTGGCGGTCGATAGTTCGTGTGCCTTGGAGTCCTCCGTGGACGCAGTTCACGATGAGCCGATTCCAGATGGCGTTCCTGTACAGGCTCTGGAGACTGATTCTGACGGACAGAATGTCGTTTCAGATTTTAATCCGCTGGATCCTGCTTCTGTCGGTCGTTTCCTTGAGGACATGGGGGTTCCGCATGACGTTGTTGAGAGCAAAAAGTGTCTCATCGATGTGATGCAGCGGGAGAACGAGCTTTTGGACAGAATCCTTGAAACTCAAACTGAGCTCCACGACTTTGTCCGTGAGAAAAATTGGGAATGCCTTAGCGAGAAGCTTGCCGCTCTTCAGGATTTGAGCGACACGTTCGCTGATTTGGAGGAAGAGAGAGAAACTCTCTGCGAGCTGATAGACATGCGCACCGATTCGGATTTTTCGCCGGTATTGACCGAGGTGAGGGGAAAACTCCAGCGATCAAAAATCGAGAACCATGCGCTAAACGAGTACATTTCCACGACGAGGAAATTTCTTCAGGGGGTTTTTGATTCTGTTGTCCCTCAGCGGCGGAATGTGCTTTATTCGAAAAATGGTAAAATCGTGCGGCCGGAATTGAGCGGTGTCGCAGTCAATATAAGTTTGTGAAATTCGGAGGAACATTTATATATGTCTAGCACTTTTGGAAACATTGAACTCGGAAAAAGAAGCTTGATGGCGCATACGCAGCAGATTTCGACTGCGGGCCACAACATTTCTAACGCTGATACGCAGGGGTATTCCCGGCAGAGAGTGCAGGTCAAAGCGACTGATCCTCTGTACAGACCGGATTTGTCGCGCGCGGAAACTCCCGGTCAGTTGGGGCAGGGAACTTCTATAGAAAGTGTCACCCGTCTCCGCGACGAGCTCCTCGATCAGAGAATCGTCGCTCAAAGCAACAGGGAGACGTATTGGGAAACCCGCGACAAGTACTATTCCATGATAGAGGACATATACAACGAGCCGGAGGAGATTTCCGTGCGCGGCAACATGGACAAATATTGGCAGGGGTGGCAGGAGCTTTCCATGTACCCTGAGAGCCAGGCCGCGCGTCAGGCCGTCGTGACCCGTGGAGAGTCGTTGGCGGAGTCTATTCAGCAGCGTTTCAAAAGCTTGTCTGGCGTGGGGACTCTCATAAACGGAGACATAGAAGGCTCCGTGAGGCAGGTGAACAATCTCACAAAGCAGATTGCGGCTTTGAACGAAGAAATCGTCAAGTCGAAGGCTATCGGCGACAATCCGAACGATTTGCTCGACAGGCGTGATTTGCTCATCGATGACCTTTCAAAAATCGTCAACATAACTTCTGACAACAGGGATTCCGATGAATTCATGATACACCTCGACGGTCACATTCTCGTCCAGGGAAAAATCGCCAGGGGATTCGATGTGGAGGCCATGACCGACAACAATGGATACAGCAGGGTCGTTTGGGCGGACACTCGCGATTCTGCCCAGATTTCCGGCGGTTCCCTCGGTGCGTTGATTGAACTTAGGGATGTCGACATAAGAAACGAGATTCAGTCCCTCAATACAATGACGATGAATTTCGCCGACTTGGTGAACGATGTCCACAGAAATGCGATCGGCGCCAACAATGTGACAGGTCTTGACTTCTTCTCCCAGCAGCCTTTCGTCACCGACACCAACGGAAACTACGACAGGAACGGCGATGGAGTCGATGATTCGTCATACATATTCAGGTTCACAGGAACGAACGCGTTGAACCCTCAAGAAAAAGTCGGCCTTGAAGGCGAGATGGTGCTTTCTGGCAAAAGCGGAAACGTCACTGTTCCTTACCATGCGACGGACACAATCGAGGATGTCATTGCGAGAATCAACGATTCGGACGGAGAGGTGAAGGCTTATCTCGACCGCAACAACCATCTCGTTTTGAAGGCGACGACTGCCACTGACCCTGAGAATCCAGATTTCGTGATTCGCCATGTCGAGGATTCAGGAATGTTCTTGACAGGGTATTCTGGCATTCTTTCAATGAGCGGTGCCGAGGGCGCTTACAATTTCGACTCGGCCAACGCGGTCAACACATTGCGAGACAACGCACAGTTCTCGGTGTCGCCTGTCACGAATCCTGCGGCGTATATCGCGGTCAACCAGGACATCAAGAAGGACGTCCTCAGCGTGGCCGCGGCTTATCCTGTCCGACAGCGTTCACTGGTTGGAGACGGTCGTGCCGCCGTTGAGATAGCCTCGATACGAAACACTTACGTCATGATTGGAAAGGATAGGACGTTCGACGACTATTTCGCGAATTCCGTCACGAATGTCGGATTGAAAGGCGAGCAGGCTGAGACTAATTATCTGAGCCAGAACACAATAATGAACGACCTCAGAAACCTCCGCGATTCGATAAGCGGTGTCAACATCGACGAGGAGCTTGCCGACATCATCAAATTCCAGCACGGATACAATGCCGCCGCGAAATTCGTTTCCGTGGTCGACGAAATGATAGACACTGTAATAAACAGACTTGGCGTTTGAGTTTAGGGTAGGGGAAAAATATGCCGACAAGAATCAGCAGTCAGTACAACAATAGACAGACTCAGAACAATCTGCGCAGGCAGGAAATCGAAAAGGCGAAGATCGACAACCAGATTGGGACACAATCAAGGATAAACAATCTCCGCGACGATCCCCTTGCGGCTGGACGGCTCGTAAAATACCAGTCCTATCTCACTCGCGTGAACAATTTCGAAAAGAATGCGCAGACCCTCACCGACAAATTCGAGTACCGCGAGGGCTACATGCAGAACACCCTTGAAGTGATGCACCGCGTGAGGGAGCTTGCTGTCCAGGGGGCCAACGGAATAAATACTTCCGAAGATCTCAGGAACATGGCCGTCGAGGTCAATGAGTTGCTCGGAGAGTTGCTCCAGAACGCGAACGCGGTCGGACCCGATGGAACATCGATATTCTCCGGCACCAACACGAACATACAGGCTTTCGATGCCGATATGGGGGCCGTCAAGGGTGCTTCATACCCTGTCATCGCTTCTGTCCGCTACAACGGCTCGATAGAACAGAACAAAATCGAAATCGACGAGAAAAAATACGTCGATGTCGACAATGTTGGAAGCCGCACTTTCTGGGCGGAGAACCAGCGTCTTTTTGGCGGCCGCGATGCTTCCGACTGGCAGGCCCAGGAGGATTCTGTCATCCGCGTTGATGGCTTGAACATATACATAGATGCGGGGGACAACGTGTATTCGCTTGTCTCGAAGATAAACGCCAGCGGGCTTTCGGTGAAGGCCTCGGTCGATCCTGTGTCCAGCGGCTTGAATTTGGCGACCACTGATGCGCATCAGATTTGGCTTGAGGATTTGAGCGGCTCCGTTTTGAACGAGCTTGGCATGATAAAGGACTCTTCGCAGCGGCCTCCGTACAATCTCGGCGACAGTGTCCGCGTTTCCGGCGGCTCTCTTTTTGATGCCGTCATAACATTGCGTAACGCGATGTTCGCCGGCGACTCGGAGACCGTCGGCGGAAGGGCGTTGATGGGAATCGACAGCGGCATAAACACCCTTGTGAACAGGTTGGCGAAAAGCGGTTCCGAATATGAGCGTCTTGAGAAGGACATCGCCCGTAATTCCGCCGTTGCCCTAAACGTGAACGAGCAGATTTCTCGCGAAGGGGATTTGGACATAACGAAGGCCATCACTGACGAGAAGGCTCTTGAGCAGGTGCAGAATGCGACTCTGCATTCCGCAAGCAAGATTTATTCGTCTTCCCTTCTCAACTACATGAGATGAGTTGCGGTGTGTGTTTGTTGAATAACATAAATGGTGAGTGAAAATGGAAAATAACAAAATCGAAGTAAACACGAAAACAATGGGAAAAATCATGGTCGATACCGACAAGATAATCAATTTCCCGGCCGGTCTTTTCGGATTTGAAGATTATCACAAATACGCTCTGATTGAAGCAGAATACCGTCCGTTCATTTGGATGCAGTCTCTTGAAGAGAAGAATCTCGCCTTTCTCCTTATAGACCCGTTCACAGTGGCTGATGGGTATGAAATCGATGTGGACGACAAGACGCTGCTCGAAATCGGTGTCGTTTCTCCCGCTGATGTCGTGGTCTATTCGATTGTCACTGTTCCTGGCGACGGAGGTCCTGTAACCGCCAATTTGCAGGGGCCTGTCGTCATCAACAGCAAGAACAACAGCGCGATTCAGGCGATTCTTTCCGATTCCAAGTGGACGACGAAGTTCAATATCGTCAATGCGCTCAAGTCGAACGCCAAAAAATGATTTCAGGAGACCTAGATGCTTATACTTTCAAGAAAAGTTGATGAGAAAATAAAAATCGGAACGGATATCACCATAACTTTGATTGGAATTTCTGGCGATCAGGTAAAAATCGGTGTTGAAGCTCCAAAAAATGTGAAAGTCTTCAGACAAGAAGTTTTCGATGACATCCAGCGGCAGAACTTGGCCGCGGCCAATGCAACACCGTCGTTGGATGTCCTGTCAAAATTGTTCGGGAAGAAGAAATAGAGTTATTTGTTTTCAAGTGCTATTTCTGCTTCGCTTTTCCGCAGATATATTGGGCCGTCATAGTCTTTGAGCGGCTCTTTTTTTTGCGCAATCATGCTTTCCGCTATTGCGAAAATGGCATCTGTCGCGTTCGGCTGTGATTCCAGCCTTTTTATGCCGCTGTAGCCTTTTTCCGTCAGCGCCTCTGAGAATATTTCTGCGTCCGGCCCCGTGACAATCGTGCTTCCAGCTGATGCCGAGTTCAGGAATTCAAAAATCCTGTCGGCTGTTGTGTCCTCTGCTTCCAGCTCGCACTTTCCGTTCTTGTATACCGCAGCGAAAAATTGGTCTTTCTTTGCGTCAATCACAGACACGACGGTTTCGCCGAAGTTTCTGAAAGGAAAAGCGTATGCGTCCAGTGATGGAACTCCGTAGATTGGAACGTCGTGAGCCAGCTCTATAGCCTTCAGCGCGGAGAACGCAAGCCTTAGTCCTGTGAATGTTCCTGGTCCTGAGGTAAGGACGGTATAGTCTAGATCCGCCGGCGTGGTTCCGACCTGTTCCAAAACGTAGTCTATCGCCGGAAGTATCTTCTGCGACTGCTTCATTCCTATGTCGAGCGAGAGCGTTGCCGTCAAATCGTCGTTCCGGGCGGCAATGACCATGCAGGAAGCCGCCGAATCTATCGCTAGTGATTTCATTCTATTTCTCCATAAGGCCAATTTTCTATCGTTATTTTTCTGTTCGTCGTGTTCTCTTCTGGCTCTATCGACAGGACAATCGTCTTTTTAGGAAGTTCCGACATGACTTTTTCGCTCCATTCGATTATGGAAACACCTTTTCCATAAATCAAATCTTCCACACCGAGATTTATGAAGTCTTCACCGCCGTCGAGCCTGTACACATCCATGTGGTACAACGGGATGCGGCCTTCGTACTCTGATATGAGACAGAACGTGGGACTCGTTATCGTGTCCGTGACACCGAGGGCTTCGGCGATGCCTTTCGTGATTGTCGTTTTTCCGGCCGCCAAAGTCCCCTGCATCGCTATTATTTCTCCGCCTTTCAGCATGGAGCCAATCTTCTTTCCCAGTTCGATTGTCTCTTCTGCGGAATTTGTCGTCAAATTCAGGCGCATGGCAGCTTGCCTTCGTTGTCCAACGTCAAGATGTATGT